>MTLE01000366.1_pt6 | contig 70413 bp, 59 predicted proteins | sample 1982461 | NCBI WGS metagenome assembly MTLE01 (sample SAMN05712605, study PRJNA340218) | biofilm metagenome | isolation source: sample SPL anode biofilm adapted to -200 mV | place: USA | collected 2012-02-03 | reverse complement strand
ACATCAAGGCCATTCTGGGGTAATGGAGGCTGGACAGGTATGATCTTCAACGAACGCCCCGCAGTTACAGTGCGGGGCGTTCGCTTTTCCGGATGGTGCGCAACGGCGGATGACGGAAGTAGACGGAGTATGCTACAAAGGGCATGGGATTTCTGGGAATCAATGGCGGGGGAGGGCACGGACATGGATTATTTCAAGGCAAGGGTCGTAAAGCTGCTGGTGGGGTACTTCGGAAACGACTACCGACGCATCAACCACGCCCTGGAGGTGCTGAAGTACGCGGAAAAGATCCGCGACGATGGCCAGGAATGCGACGACGAGCTGCTGATCGCTTCGGCGCTCCTGCACGACATCGGCATCAAACGCTCCGAGGAGCTGCACGGCTACAACAACGGTAAGACCCAGGAGGAATACGGCCCCCCCATAGCCCGGGAGCTGCTGCAGGAGATCGGCTTCCCCGCGGACAAGACGGAAACCGTCTGCCGGATCATCGGCAATCACCACTCCCCCTCGCGCCATGACTATGCGGAGCTGAAGATCCTCAAGGAAGCCGACCGGATCGTGAACAGGCTGGAGGGGGACTGAACGCCGCCGTACCCTATAAATACCTTGAACCGGCGGGTATGTTTGACGTAGACTTCCCCCCATGCCCACCCTGGAAACAATAAAAGCCAACATCCGTGAAAACCGCCGCATCTCCGCCCAGGAGGCGCTGGCCCTGTTCGCCTCCAGCGACCTGCTGGCCATGGGCGAGATGGCGGCCCTGGCCAACGAGCGCAAGAACGGTAAAAACGTTTTCTTCAACGTCAACCGCCACATCAACCCCACCAACATCTGCGTCAACCGCTGCGCCTTCTGCGCCTTCTACCGGACCGCCGATCAGGAGGGGGCCTACACCCTGACCACGGAGGAGATCTGCCGCAGGGCGGTGGAGGCCCAGGCCAGCGGCGCCACCGAACTGCACATCGTCGGCGGGCTGCACCCCGATCTCCCCTTCCCGTTTTACGAGGAGACCCTCTCCGCCCTGCGCCGGGCCGCGCCAGACCTGCACATCAAGGCCTTCACCGCCGTTGAGATCGACTACTTCAGCCGCATCTCGGGCCTCAGCCTGGAACAGGTGCTGGAGCGCTTGAAGGCTGCCGGACTCGGCTCCATGCCCGGCGGCGGCGCGGAGATCCTGGTGGAAGAGGTGCGCCGCAAAATCTGCCCGGAGAAGATCTCCGGGGCGCGCTGGCTGGAGGTAATCGCCACTGCCCACCGTGCCGGACTGAAAACCAACGCCACCATGCTCTACGGCCATCTGGAAACGGTTGCCGACCGGGTGGCCCACATGGAGATGCTGCGCGACCTGCAGGACCGGACCAACGGTTTCCAGGCCTTCATCCCGCTGGCCTTCCAGCCGGAAAACTCCGACCTGAAGCTGGACATCAGCGGCACCTCCGGCCTGGACGACCTGAAGACCCTTGCCATCTCGCGCATCTTCCTGGACAATTTCGACCACATCAAGGCCTACTGGGTCATGCTGGGGGAGAAGATCGCCCAGGTGTCCCTGGCCTTCGGCGTCAACGACCTGGACGGGACCGTGATCGAGGAGAAGATCGGCCACGACGCCGGCGCCCCCTCCCCCCAGTCGCTGACCAAGAGCGCCATCATCCGTCTGATCAAACGGGCCGACAAGGTCCCGGTGGAACGGGACACGCTCTACCGGTCGCTGGCCAGCTATTGAACCGCTCTCACTCGGGCGAAGACGAGGTTCGCCCCTGGCGCACCACCCTGTCACCCGGAAGGCCGGCAATCAATGATCTCCTTCCCCCCCTCCCTCGATCCGGCTGTCGCCACTGAAAACCTGTCCCTGCTCCTGTCGCCCCGCATGCGGCCGGAACTGTTCCACGACCACATCCACCGTCTGGGCGGCATGTTCGACGCCTTCGTCCGTGCCTGCCCGCCCCCCTGGCACGCCCCTGGCCTGGCGCTCACACCGGAAATCCACTTTCAGAGCGAACTCTGGCTGCCGCTGGCACTGATAGGACCCGCCTTCCGGCGACTCTATCGCCATGCCCTGACCTGGCCGCCGGTCCTCTCCAGCACCCCCTTCGCCAGTTCCCTCAGCTGGGCCGGGATCGTCTCCCTGTTCCCACCCGATTCGGGCTGGCCGGTCAACCCGGCCCTGCTGCTGGAGCGGCTGCTGGACGACAGGCACCTCCGCCTGGAATTTCTCTGCTGGTCATTCATGCCGCGCCGCTTCTACGGCAACGGCTCGAACCGCTATCCCGGTCAGACGGAGTTCATCCGCCACTGGCTCAGGGAACGACGGCAGAGGGGAGGGGAACTGCGCTGCCTGGACGCGGCCTGCGGCGATGGTGGAGCCAGCTATGCCCTGCTGCGGCTGATGCTTGAGCAGGGATGGCCGGCAGGGAGCCTGGGGATCGAGGGGTGGACCCTGGATCCACTGGAGGTCTGGTCAGCGGCCCACGCCCGTTTTCCCCTGGACCCGCTCCGGCAGCACGCCTTCCGTGAGGCGTTGGCGCCGCTGTTCGAGCAGGGCTGCCACGGGCGACTGCGCTTCAGTGCAATGGACCTGGAGGCAATCCCGGCGGCGGGTGGACGGTTCGATCTGATCATCTGCAACGGTCTGCTGGGAGGGCCGATCAGCAATCAGCCTCAGTCCATGGAGCGCATCGCGCGAAATCTGGCGAGGCTGCTGCGCCCCCATGGCATGCTGCTGGTGGCGGACCATTTTCACGGCGGCTGGAAAAAGAGTGTCCCCGTGGAGACGATTCAGGAGTTGCTCGGGGCGTGCGGTCTGCATGTGATCAGGGCAGGCGAGGGGATCGCCGGAGTCAGGGATCGTTCGCGTCACGCGTGTCCGGCCGTGCGTCGGGAATGATGTGCGCTCCGGAACATGACTCCCCCAGGGTTCGTGTGCCGGTTGACAGCGCAAATCCCATGGGTTATGAACAAGGCTGTACTCGAAACCAACAGCAGGGGAGACAGGAATGATAATCGTAACCGGTGGCGCGGGCCTGATCGGCAGCGCCGTGGTACACAGACTCAACCAGCTCGGCCGGGAAGACATCCTGGTGGTGGACCATCTGGAACACTCGGACAAGTGGCGGAACCTGGCGCCGCTGCGCTTCATGGACTACATGGAGAAAGATGATTTCGAGGCGCGCCTGGATGCCGGCTCCCTGCAGCGCCAACCCCTGCGGGGCGCTGGCGGGGTGGAGGCTGTACTGCATCTGGGGGCCTGCTCGGCCACCACGGAAACTGATGCCAGCTACCTGACCAAAAACAACTTCGAGTACACCCGCAAGCTGGCCCTGGTCGCCCTGGAAACCAACGCGCGCTTCATCTACGCCTCCAGCGCGGCCACCTACGGCAACGGCGAGAACGGATTCGAGGACGAGGAGCAGAACCTGCCGCGCCTGAGGCCCCTGAACGCGTACGGCTACTCCAAGCAGCTCTTCGACCTGTGGGCGCTGCGCCACGGGCTTCTGGGCAAGATCGCGGGACTGAAGTACTTCAACGTCTTCGGCCCCAATGAGCAGCACAAGGGGGAAATGCGCTCCCTGGTGCTGAAAGCCTACGAGCAGATCACGGAGAGCGGTACATTGCGGCTGTTCAAGTCCCATCGCCCCGACTACGCCGACGGCGAACAGGTTCGCGACTTCATCTACGTCAAAGACGCGGCCGCCGCCACCGTCCACTTCCTGATCAACCGCCAGGCAAACGGCATCTTCAATATCGGCGGCGGCGGGACGGTCAGCTGGAACAGGCTGGCAACGGCCGTGTTCAGCGCCATGGGGCGGCCGGTCAACATCCACTACATGGACATGCCGGAGTCGATCCGCGACACCTACCAGTACCGCACCTGCGCCGAGACAGCAAAACTGCGCGCGGCCGGTTTCAGCGAGGAGATCAGCACGGTGGAGGAGGGGGTCAGGGATTACATCCAGAACTACCTGATGCCCGGAAAGCGGTTGGGGGACTAGCAGGACAAAACCTTCACGCAACGCGACTGGAAGGCAAGGGGCGCGAGGCATGAACAGAGGGGCGTACCCTGTTTGAGGACGCCCCGTTTTTTTACCTGTGGCAGCGCAAATGGTCACGCGCCGCATGGAGGAGTGGGCTGAATGAGGGTACTGATCGTCGGCACCGGTTTAAGCGGATGCACGCTGGCAAGGCTTTTGAAAGACAGGGGCCATGATGTCCTGATGATAGAGAAGGAAAAACACATCGGGGGCCTGTGCATAACCAGAGTGAACGATAATGGCGTAAAATACGAGCCGTTTGGCGCCCGGACCTTTCATACGGCAAAAGAATCCTTGTGGAAGTATGTGCTGAGATTCGATGAATTCAACGGCTATATCCACAGGAAGGGCATGATAATCAATGACCAGCTTTATCCCTTTCCCTTGACTTTTGACTCATTGGACAGGTTCGAAAAGAGGGATCGCATCCTGGAGGAACTGAATAACAGGCCATCAGAAGTGGATTACACAAATTTCGAAACAGCCTGCATATCAATTTTCGGAAAAACACTCTACGGATATTTCATACAAAACTACAGCAAGAAGATGTGGGGAATGGAGCCAAAGCGCCTGACTGCAGAATGGGCACCTAAAAGGCTGGAGCTCAGGGTTGAAAACGAAGACAGTTTGTTCCGAAATCAGTGGCAGGGCCTGCCCGTTCATGGATACACCTATTTTTTGGAACGAATGATACATGACGTTCCGGTGCTCTTGAACGAGACCAGTTACGACAGCAGCGACTTCGACGTGGTGGCAACCAGCGCCCCTCTCGATGAAATGTTCCATTTCAAACACGGGAAGTTGCGTTACCGGAGCATTCGCTTCAGCTATGAAAAGAGTGTCTCCTGGGAGAATATGCAGTATGGAACCGTAAATCTCCCCCAGCACGACAGATATTTCAGAAAGTGCAATTTCAACATCCTGCACAGGCAGGTGGGCCTACGCAACTATGTTCAGTACCAAGAGGCGGTCGAGGCCGACTGTTCGGAACATCCGGCCATGTATCCCGTAAATACCACAAGCCATAACAGCATGTTTGACCGCTATCTCAGGGAAATTTGCGGTTCAAACAACACTTGTCCCCTGGGGCGCCTTGGACTGTACAAGTACCTTGACATGGACAAGGCGATAGAGTGCTCCATGGCTCTGCTTCCGCTTGTCGAGACATACGCCAGCCTGAGCCCTTCGGAACGGTACAGTCGAATCAACAACATAAGGCTGACAGTATGAAACTGACGCGGGACGGCGTGCTGAGGATTAATTTCCGAGATTTCTTACCTCACGAAAAGCTTCGTCTGCGGTGCAATTACAACTGCTCATACTGCAACCAACAGGACATACGACAGATCGAGTTTTCAGAACGGGAGTTCACTCAGGCAAAAAGAGTGTGGAACAGGCTGTCTGCCCTTGAAGATGACATTATCGTCAGGCTGAATTTTGACGGTGAGATCCTGATAGACAGATGGGCGCGAGAAATATGGTACCATGTCAACGGCATACCTAATGTCAGAATCTGCGAAATAATAACAAACAACTCCGTTGACCCTGATCACTACACTGACAGGCTTGATCTGAAAAATACCTCCTTCAACTGTTCGTTTCATCCCGAATTCATATCAATCGAGCGTTTCATCGAACATTCCTTGAAGTTAAAGGAAAAGGGATGCCCGCTCTTTGCAACCATGGTCGTTAAGCCTGCTATGGTGAGTGAATTAGCCGGCATTGTCGGTCGCTTTAAGGAAGCTGGCATACTGTTCAAACCGTTGTTGCTCTTGAGATACAAAGGCTCCGAAAGCAAATGGCAGCGATATATCAAAAAAGCATCCCGAGGCATCTATTCTCCCGCTGTTTACAATCGGCATGAGTTGCGTGAAATACGGAGCCACTACTATTCGGATTTGGAATTTCAGTTTCAAAACGGAAGAAAAACCAGGGGAATGCTTTGCCACGCCGGTGTCGACATGGTTAACGTGTTTCTCGACGGTTCCGTTTTGCGATGCTTTGGCGCAAGGTTGGGATCTGTTGATGAGTTGTGCGACGGGACCATACCACTCAAAAAGGAACCTTACCCCTGTTTCGCGGCCACCTGCCAATGTCCTACCCACATGATCTTCCTGCAGGAGTTCCGGGAGCGCTACAGGCTTTCGGACGCCTTTGCCGATCATTACGAAGGAGGTTGACTGAAATGAAAAAAACGTTCGGTTATTACCTACACAGAAGGTCAATCAAGACAAGATACTATCTGCAGACACTGTGCTCAAAGAAGAAAAGGCCTACTGCAGGACACGGGTATAAATGCCTGTACGTTTCACCGGTAGGGAGCAAAGGCAAGGATTTCCTGAAAAAGACAATCCAAACCTTTGGAACCGACAGGTTCGATTACCTGATTTTCAGTTATGACGGCACCAGGTTCGATGAGCCGATCTTCAGTAACTGCCACATCATATATGAAAAGGGTTTACGCTGGGAGTTCATGAAAAAATACGCGACTCCCACGTATTGCGAAAAATACGATTACATCTTCGCCTGGGCGGACGATATCGACATCGAGGAATTTTCAATCGACAATTACCTGCGGATAGTAATTCGGAACGGACTGGAAGTGTCCCAACCGGCATTGACCACGACGTCATTTTACAGTCACAGGATAACCCTGAGAAAGGCAAGCGTTCGAATTGGCAGATTCACCGATTTTGTCGAGATAATGATCCCGGTATTTGAAAGGAAAGCTTGGGACAGGTTCTGGAACAGCATCATGACCACTGCGAACGGCTGGGGATGGGGATACGACCTGTTTGCCAAATCAAAATGCGGATACAAGCGAATGGGAATAATCGACAGTGAGCCTGTCCGTCACACGAGGAATCAGAGAACCCCGGATGCAAGGACACTGACGGAATTCGAAAACTACGTGAGAGAGAACTCGGCAAACTACCGAAAATCATTCCTGCTCTCCTATGGCCGCCTGCAATGAAATTCAAGACCGTGCGCCCCATGGATGTGTCTCAGAATAGAAGTGCTACCGCACCCAGCGGCAACAATCCGCTTGCTCCTACCTGAAGAAGTATTTTGTCCTCTAGATTCATGATCCGCCCACAGTATCTGGTAGATACGCTCTCGGCCGATCTTCCCGTCATTTCATGTTATATTCCGGCCTTCACGAAAAATATTCCGTACCCCATGCTTGGCTGAAGACACCGAGACTGAACAGACTGAGGAACAGACAAAGCAGTGGTCTGACAGAAAATCCGCCCACCTTCGACGAAAAAGTCATGCCAGCAGACATAGCCAACCGTCAGGTCCCCGTTCTCCCCAAATCCCGCCAGCGGAAGCAGTCGCTTGTGTGGTCGTTGACCATGCCCACCGCCTGCATGAAGGCATAGCAGATGGTGCTGCCGATGAATGTGAAACCGCGCCGTTTCAGGTCGCGGCTTACGCAATCGGAGAGAGGGGTACTGGCAGGCAGTTGCGCCACGGTCGGCCAGGCGTTCCGGATCGGCCTGCCATCCACGAAGCGCCACAGATAGGCGTCGAAGGAGCCGAACTCTTCCTGAACTGCCAGGTAGGCGCGGGCATTGGTGATTGCCGAGGCAACTTTCAGCCGGTTGCGCACGATGCCGGGATTTGCCAGCAGTTCCGCCGCCCGGGCGTCGTCGAAGCGGGCCACGCGCTCGGGATCGAAGCCGTCAAAAGCAACCCGGTACGCCTCCCGCTTGCGCAGGATGGTGATCCAGGAGAGCCCGGCCTGGGCCCCCTCCAGGATCAGGAACTGGAACAAGAGACGGTCGTCATGGACCGGCACCCCCCACTCGGTGTCGTGGTAGGCTCGGTACAGCGGATCATCGCCAACCCAGGCGCAACGGATTATTTCACTCACTCCTCACTCCTACAGCACCCCGCGCTCGACGAAACTGAGGTACTCCCCGTCGCCGATGATAATGTGGTCCAGCACGCGGATGCCCATGATCTCGCCCGCTTCCTTCAGACGGCGGGTGATGGCGATATCCTCCTGGCTGGGGGTCGGGTCGCCGGTGGGATGGTTGTGCACCAAGATGACAGCCGCGGCCGACTCTTTCACCGCCTGGCTGAACACCTCGCGGGGGTGGACGATGCTCTGGTTCAGCGATCCTTGGGACACCTGCACCCGGCGGATGATGCGATTTTTGCCGTCCAGCAGCAGCACCAGGAAGTACTCCCTGCGGCAGTCGCGCAGTTCATAATGGAAGTAATCGAACACCTGGCGAGGGGAGGTGAAGCGGTCCAGGTTCTCCAGCCTGCGCCCCTGGAAGCGGGACGCCAGGGTGAAGGCCGCCTTGACTCCTGCCGCCTTGGCCATCCCCATTCCCTTGATGGCGGTGATCTCGGCCATGTCGGCGCTCCCCAGCTCACGCAGGCTGGAACCGAAGAGGCTGATCAGTTCCCGCCCCAGGTCGATAGCGCTCTTCCCGGTGGCGGTATCTCCGGTGCGGATGATCAGCGCCAGCAACTCCGCGTCGCTGAGACTGGCCGCGCCCTTCCTGAGCATCTTCTCCCGCGGCCGTTCATCCTCCGGCCACTCTCTGATTCCTGGGCACATCAGCCAACCCTCCCTGCGGGAGAGTATACCAGAGTCCGGCTACCCGCTGATCCCGGTCAGAATTACCGACACAACAGCCCCGCCGGCAATGAGTCGATACCAGACAAAGGGGGCGATGCTGCGCTTCTGCACGAAGCGCAACAGGAAGGCGACGCTGATGTAGCCGGTTACGGCCGAGGAAACGATTCCGGCCGCAAGCGGAAATCCCTCTCCGGCCGGAATGCCCTGGTCCAGCAGGTGCAGCATCTTGAACAGGGCCGCTCCGGCCACGATGGGCAGCGACATGAGGAAGGAGAAGCGCGCAGCCCCCACACGGTTAAAGCCGAGCATCAGCCCTGCGGTGATGGTGATGCCGGAGCGGGAAACCCCCGGGATCAGCGCCAGACACTGGAACAGGCCGATGACAAGAGCATGTGAAACCGTCACCTGGGCCATGAAACGCCGCTTTCGGCCGAACAGGTCCGCCAGCCCCAGGCCGACGCCGAACAGGATCAGGAACAGCCCAATCAGCAGGGGCCGGGAGCGAAACAGCTCCTCAATCTGGGTCTCGAACAGCTTCCCCACCAGGGCGGCTGGGACGGCGGAGGCGACCACCAGAAAGGGGAGCCGCCGGGCCGGTGTATCCAGGGAACGATGCTTCACGGCATCGATGGTGGAGACAGCCATGTCAACGATATCCCGTCGGAAATAGACCACCAGCGCCAGGAAGGTGCCCAGATGCAGGGCAACGTCGAAGGTCAGTCCCGATTCGGGCCACTCCAACAGCCAGGGAACGAGGATCAGGTGGGCGGAGCTGCTGATGGGAAGCACCTCGGTGACCCCCTGCAGGGCGCCGAGAATCAGGGCGTGAAGCAGATTCATGAGTGAGAATTCCTTCTGGTATGGTGTGCGCTTCGCACCTGATAGTGGTCCGGGCAGCGGTCAGGATACGGCAAGACGCCCTTAAAGGCAATCGACACGAGCTATCATCTCAATTGTGCTACGAAATCGTGTCAGGCCGGTGACATTTTGCTGGGAAGGAATTGAAAATCATGCTATGAGTGCTAGGTTTTCATATCACGTTCCACGGCAGCACAGAGGAGGCACGACATGTTCGGACTTATCCCCAAAGATGAGAAATTCTTCAAGCTTTTCAAAGACATGACGGAAAACATCATCGAGGGGGCAAAACTGCTCAAGGAGATGCTGGACAACTTCGAGAATCCAGCCGAGAGCCAGCGCAACATCAAGGAACTGGAGCATAAGGGCGACGCCATTACCCACTCCGTCATCCAGAAACTCAACAAAACTTTTGTCACACCGCTGGACCGCGAGGACATCTACGAACTGGCTTCCAAACTGGACGACATCCTCGACCTGATCGACGTCTGTGCACAGCGGGTGATCATGTACAACGTGGAGAGCATCCCGCCCCAGGCAAAATCCTTGGGTTTCATCATCCTGCAGTCCTGCATCGTGGTGGACAAGGCGGTTGCCATGCTGGGCAAGCAGTCCAACGAACAGCTCTTCGCCCTCTGCGTGGAGATCAATGCCCTGGAGAACGAGGCCGACCGGGTCTGCCGCGAGGCGATCAGCGTCCTTTTCGACGAAGAGAAGGACCCCTTCCAGCTGATCAAGTGGAAAGAGATCTACGAAACCCTGGAGAAAGCCACCGACAAGTGCGAAGACACCGCCAATATCCTGGAAAGCGTGGTGGTAAAGAATGCTTGAGTCGAGCTTTGTGATGCTCTGCCTGGTCATCGCCGCCGCGCTGGCCTTCGACTACATCAACGGCTTTCACGACACGGCCAATGCCATAGCCACCTGCGTCTCCACCCGGGCGCTTTCCATCAAGGCCGCCATTTTCATGGCAGCCACCCTGAACTTCGCCGGCGCCATGGTCTCCACCAAGGTGGCTTCCACCATCGGCAAGGGAATCGTGGACGGCGCCAACATCACCCAGATGGTGGTGCTGGCCGGCATCCTGGGGGCGATTATCTGGGATCTGGTCACCTGGTACTACGGACTCCCCTCCTCCTCCTCCCACGCCATTATCGGCGGCATCATGGGCTCGGTATTCGCCCACGCCGGCCTGGCTGCCCTGAAGCTGGACGGGCTCAAGATCATCGTTTTGGCCCTGGTGCTCTCCCCCATCCTGGGCACACTGATCGGGTTCCTGTTCATGCTGGCCATCTACTGGACATTCAGGAACAGCGCCCCCGGCGGCCTCAACAAGGTTTTCCGCCACCTGCAGGTGGCCTCGGCCGCCTTCATGGCCTTTTCCCACGGCATGGCCGACGCCCAGAAATCCATGGGCGTGATTACCCTGGCCCTGGTCAGCTACGGATTTCTCAAGACATTCTCCGTTCCCTGGGAAGTCATGGTGGCCTGCGCCACGGCCATGGCCCTGGGTACGGCCGGTGGAGGATGGCGCATCATCAAGACCGTGGGGCGCGACTTCGTCAAGCTGCAACCGGTGCACGGCTTCTGCGTCGAAACCGCATCGGCCGGCGTCATCATGGGCGCCGCCGCCTTCGGCATGCCCACCAGCACAACCCATGTGATCACGTCCACCATCCTGGGGGTGGGGCTCTCCAAGCGGATCACCGCGGTCAACTGGAAGGTTGCCCAGCGCATCGTTATCGCCTGGGTCCTGACCATCCCGGCCTCCGCCCTGGTATCCTACCTCACCTACCAGGTGCTGAGCCCGATCCTGGGCAAGTAGAACTGGGGACGGGCCCCCGGGCCCGTCCTACTCCAACTCTTCTCCCACCTCTTCCATCTCCCGTGTCAACTCGGCCAGAACGGCATCCTTGCGCCGGGAAAAAACCACCAAACCGTAACAGATGAAATAGGCGGCAACCGCCGCCACGAAACCGATCAGCGAGCACCCCAGCAGGAGCGGCTCGGCATGGTTGAGCATAAGCATCCTGATACTCTGCCAGTCCAGGCCGGCCAGGTGAAACGACGTCGCGGGGCGCCCCAGAACAAAGGCACCCAGCTTGTAGCTGGCGAACAGGGAAGGGATGACCGTCAGCGGGGTATTGACCCAGGCCCCTGCCAGGCAGGTCAGCTTGTTGAGCCGGAACAGGAAGGCCACGGCCACGGCCAGCACCGTGTGCATTCCCGGTATGGGGGGGGTGAAGCTGATGAAAACACCGGCGGAGAAGCCGGCCGCAATATGGCCGGGATGGCTGTCCAGGGAGAGGATCTCCTTGATCCTGTGTGTGATCTTGTCTCTGTTGAACATGGGTCGGGCAAGTCTACGGCTTCTTCGGGCCGCTTGCAATCTAAAATAACCACCCCCGGGACGAGCGCCGGATATCTCTTCTCCAGCGGGGCGTCTTCTGCTAAGATGCCGTCCCATGGACTACGCCGCCGACCTGCACATCCACTCCCCCCATTCGCGGGCCACCAGCCCGGACTGCAACCCGGCCGGGCTGGCGGCATGGGCGCGCATCAAGGGAATCCAGGTTGTCGCCACCGGCGACTTCACCCACCCGGCCTGGTTCCAGCGCCTGAAGGATGAGCTGGCACCTGCCGAGGCCGGGCTGTTCCGCCTGCGGGACGAGAGGGCTCTACCATCCCCCCTGCCGGGTGCGGCTCCGGCGGTTCCCACCCCGGTGCGTTTCATGCTCTCCGCCGAGATCAGCTGCATCTACAAGCGCCACGGTGCGGTCAGGAAAGTCCATAACCTGCTCTACGTTCCCGACTTCACCTCCGCCGAGCGGATCAGCAGGCGTCTGGCAGGCATCGGTAACATCGTCTCCGACGGCCGTCCGATCCTGGGCCTGGACAGCCGCGACCTGCTGGAGATCCTGCTGGAACTGGCTCCGGAGGGTTTCCTGGTGCCGGCCCACATCTGGACACCCTGGTTCTCCCTGTTCGGCTCCCGCTCCGGCTTCGACCACATCGAGGAGTGCTTCGGCGATCTGACCGGGCACGTATTCGCACTGGAGACCGGCCTGTCGTCCGATCCGGACATGAACCGCACCATCTCTGCCCTGGACCGTTTCGCCCTCATCTCCAACTCCGACTGCCATTCGCCGTCAAAACTGGGGCGCGAGGTCAACCTCTTCTCCACCGGTCTGGATTTTTTCTCCCTCCGCGACGCCATCAGGGGCAACCAACGGGAGACCTTCGCCGGAACGGTGGAGTTTTTCCCCGAGGAGGGGAAGTACCATCTGGACGGTCATCGTTCCTGCGGTATCCGCCTCACCCCCTCCGAGACCCGCGCCCTGCCTGGCATGCGCTGCCCTGCCTGTGGCAAGCCGCTCACTGTGGGGGTGCAGCACCGGGTAGAGGAGTTGGCCGACCGCGATGAGCCGCTCTACCCTTCCGGCGCGCCCCAGGTTTTCAGCCTGATCCCCCTGCCCGAGTTGCTGGCCGAGCTCCTGGGTGTTGGCCCCACATCCAAGCAGGTCATGGAGCAGTACTCGCGGGCCATCACTCTGTTCGGTTCCGAGTTGGCGCTCTTGCTCCGCACCCCGGTTGAGGAGATCGGGCGGGCCGCTCCGCTTCTTGCCGAGGCGATAAGCCGCATGCGCCAGGGGAGGGTGATCCGCCAGCCCGGTTTCGACGGCCAGTTCGGCGTCATACGGCTCTTCGGGCAGCAGGAGTTGAACCACCCCACGGGGCGGCGAAAGAGCGGCCGGGTCCAGCTGTTCAGCGAGCGCTGATCGCACCGGCTGCCCCCGTTTTCCGGCAAGGGCAGGGCCTGTTGTCCGGCCAGAAAGCGCTTGAAAAGGCAGGTACGGTATGATAATTTTTGAAAAATTTTCATAAAACAATGAGCTGGAAAAGGAGTCTGCTGTGAACAGCATCACGAGAACAAAATGTATAGCCGTTGCGCTCTGCTCTGTCGCTCTCTTCGCCTGCCAGGGAACACCCGGTTCCTCCACGGCGGCAAAGCAGGAAGGACAGGTTCTTGCCGAGGTTAACGGCAAGAAGATCACCAGCGGCGATTTCAGCCGTGAAGTCAAGAATCTCCCGGAGTACCTGCGGGCCATGGCCACGACCCCCCAGGGGCGCAAGGAGATGCTGGACACCATGGTGATCCGTGAACTGATCCTGCAGAAAGCCTCCAAGGACGGCCTGGACAAGGGGCCGGAGATCGAGGAGAAGCTGCAGGAGCTGAAAAAACGCCTTATCGTGGAAGCCTTTCTGAAGAAAAAGGTAGAGACCGACGCCCAGATCTCCGATGCCGACCTGAAGAAGTTCTACGACCAGAACATCGACAAATTCAAGGCTGGCGAGCAGATCAGGGCCAGCCACATCCTGGTGAAAACTGAGAAGGAAGCCAAGGAAATCCTGGCACAGCTCAAGGGCGGCGCACCGTTCGAGGAACTGGCCAGGAAGCACTCCGTGGATTCCTCTTCCGCCAAGGGGGGCGATCTGGGATGGTTCGGCAAGGGCGCCATGGTTCCGGCCTTTGAACGTGCCGCCCTGGCCCTCAAGGAGGGGCAGGTATCGGACGTGGTCAAATCCGACTTCGGCTTCCACATCATCAAGCTGACCGGCAAGCGTCCCGCCGGCACGCGCCCCTTCGACGAGGTCAAGGACCAGATCAAGGCGGCCCTCATGCCGTCCAAGCAGCAGGAGATCTTCCAGAAAATCAAGGATGAGCTCAAGAAGAGCGCCAAGATCACGGTCAAGGAAGATGCGCTGAATGCCATGGACGGCCAGAAGAGCGAACCAGCACAACCGGCCGTGCCGGAAAAGAAGTAGTTGATCCTGTCCGGAATCGCTTCTTCACATCACTCTGACTGAGTTCACGGCAAAAGGGTGGGGCTGTACGTGCTCACCCTTTTGCTGCATGTTACGCACTGGAGAAAAAGCCACCCTATGAAACGAACCGTTTTTGCCCTGCTGCCCGTCTGCCTCTGCCTGCTGCCCCTTGGTGGATGCGCGAAAAAACAGGCGCTTGTGAAAGACACACCGCTGTCAACGGCGGTCAAGGTGGAGCAGCCCGCAACGGCTCCCCAGCCGATCACCGTACCCGGAAAACTGCTCAACGCCGTTGCCGCCATCGTCAACGACGAGATCATCACCCTCTACGAGGTCAATCACGAGGCGCAACCGCTGATCCGTGAAGGCGAGAAAAAGGGGAGCATGAACGACGAGGAACGGAAACGCATCCGTCGCGCCGCCCTGGACGGTCTGGTGGAAAAGAAACTGGTGGAGCAGAAGATCAAGGAGCTGAATATCAAGATCGGCGATGACGAAATCAACCAGGCCATCGACGATGTGAAGCGCCAGAACAACCTGGATCAGGAGGGTTTGGTGAAGGCGCTGGCCAGCCAGGGGTTCTCCTATGACCAGTACAAGAGCCAGCTCAGGGAACAGCTGGAACGGCTCAGGCTGGTCAGCATGGAGGTGCGCTCAAGGATCCAGGTGGGCGAGTCCGAAGTTCGCGCCTATTACAACGAAAACCTGGCAACCTACAGCGAAGATGAGACCTTCCGCGCCCGACACATCTTCTTCAAGACCAACGAGAATGCGCCTGCAGAGGAGATCAAGCGTACCATGAACACGGCGCTGATGGTGCTGGCCGAGGCCAAGAGCGGCAAGGACTTCGCCGAACTGGCCAGGACCTATTCCGAGGACCCGGCAGCAAAAAAGGATGGCGGCGACCTGGGCAGCTTCAAGAAGGGGGACATGCAGCCGGAACTGGAGCAGGCCATTCTCGGCATGAAGCAGGGCGAAGTCAGTGAACTGGTCTACACCCCCCTGGGATTCCACCTGATCAAGCTGGAGGCGCGCACCCCCGGCACCCCCAAACCGTTCGAGAGCGTCAAATCCGAGATCGAGGAGACGATTTACCGCAAAAAATCCGAGGAGCGCTTCAAAAAGTGGGCAACGGAGATGCGCGCCAAGGCGAGCATCGAGCTGAAGGAGTTGCCGGGGTACCTGTAACAGACACGGCAACTCTTCAGCTGAAACAAAGACAGCCTTTCATCACGGCATATCCTGTGATGAAAGGCTGTTTTTTTGTGCGGCAGGGGGAACGAGCGTCGTCTACTCGCGACGCCGCAGGTGGGCCAGGAACTGCTCGCGGGTGAGTTCCTTCTTGCTGACCAGGTTGGCGACTTCACGACTCATGGCGCTCTTCTCGCCCTCTTTCATATCATCCTTGAGCAGCGCGAAGATGGGGGTGTTGCTGCTGTAGGGATAGTGGCGGAATTTTTCCAGCAGTTCAAAGACAGTCATATCCGGCAGCATCAGGGAGGCAAAGGCCATGTAGCGGGGATGAATGGAGGTCAGGGCCAGGGTCTCCTTACCGGTGTAAGCCTTGACCACCTCGAAGCCCAAGGATTCGATCGCCTTGGAGAGTTTCTCCTCGCCGGTGCGGGAAACCACCAGCGCCTGCAGGTCCCAGGTCTCCGCATCCTCGGTCAGGCCGAAAACCGCCAGACGGTCAAAGAGGTGATTCTCATCCACCGGCAGGGTAAAAAAGCCAGCCACCGGGAAAACGCCGCCCACCTTGCCGGTTTCACTCAGGAAAACCGGCAGCACCGGTATGTTGCGGGTGAGAGGGTTATTCTTGATCCGGAGCAGCAGCCCCCAGCCATCATCGGAGAAGGGCGAAATGTCCAGCACGATGCCCAGCGGTCGTTCGTCTCCCAGGTTTTCAATCCGTTCGGGACGGTTGCGGTACCCTCCGGCTGCCAGGTAGGAGCTGAGCAGCTGCTCACGCCCCGTGCCGGGCGCGACGCCCATTATCCACAATTCCCTGTTGTTGGCGGTTTCCGGATTCATAACTGCTCCTGTTCACTGAATATCATGAAGAGCTGCTACTTGTTTTATCCCATAAACCACGGATAAGACAAGGGGCAAATCCTTCAGGAATAGCGCTCCAGGACCCGTTCGATGATGTTGGTGGTGGATTTCCCGTCCACAAACGACACCAGCTCCACCCGGCCGCCGTAGCTCTCCACCAGTTCCCTGCCCACCACGCCCTCGGGGGTGTAATCCCCCCCCTTGGCCAGGACATGCGGTTTCAGGGCGGCGATCAGCTCAAGCGGAGTGTCCTCCTCGAAGATCACCACGTAGTCGATGCAGTCCAGCGCCGCCAGGATGTTGGCCCGTTCCTGCTCGCCGATCAGCGGGCGCTTCTCACCTTTCAGCCTCCGCACCGATGCGTCGCTGTTCAGCCCCAGCACCAGCAGATCCCCCAGGGTGCGGGCCTTCTGCAGATACTTGACATGACCGGCGTGCAGCAGGTCGAAGCAGCCATTGGTGAAGACGACCCGCTTGCCGCGTGCCTTCTCGGCCTCGATCAGCACAGCCAGCACGTCGCGGTTCTTGATCTTTGAATCGCTGTCGCTGTGGGCCAGGGCCACGGCATTGATGATCTCCGCCGGCGCCACCGTCGATGTCCCCAGCTTGGCAACGGCGATTCCGGCGGTGATGTTGGCCAGCCGGGCCGCCTCGATCATCTCCATGCCGGCAGCCATGCCGGCGGCCAGAGAGGCCAGCACGGTATCACCGGCGCCGGAGACATCGAAGACCTCCCGTGCCACGGTGGGGATATGCATCGGCGCGGCCGAACGGGAGAAGAGGGACATCCCCTCTTCGCTGCGGGTGATCAGCAAATGCTCCAGGCCGACCCGCTCCATGATCACACCGGCGGCCCTGACCAGGGATTCGGTATCGTGGATGGCCATGCCCGAAGCTGCCTCGGCCTCCCTGCGGTTGGGGGTCAGCAGGGTGGCGCCGCTGTAGCGGGAGAAATCGGTACCCTTGGGGTCGACCAGCACCGGAATAGCTCCTGGCCGCGCCGCCGCCAGGGTGGCGGAGATCACCCCGGGGGTCAGCACCCCCTTCTGGTAGTCGGAGAGCAGGATCACATCGAACCCTCCTGCATTGGCCACGATCCAGTCGCTGACCCTGCGCTCGACTTCCGCGGAGAGCGGAACGCGCGACTCGCGATCGATCCTGACAATCTGCTGGTGGGCGGCCACCACGCGGGTCTTGCGGCTGGTGCGGCGGGTTGCGTCGAGAAAGATGGCCGTGGTGGCCACCCCCCTGCGGCCGAAGGCCTCCAGCAGTGCCTGGCCGTTGTCGTCGTCGCCCACCACCGAGCAGACCGTCACACCGGCACCCAGTTCCACCAGGTTGTTGACCACGTTGCCGGCCCCCCCCAGACGCATCTCCTCGCGGACCACATCCACCACCTGCACCGGCGCTTCGGGTGATATCCGTTCAGCCTTGCCCCATAGGTATTCGTCCAGCATCAGGTCGCCGATCACCAGACAGTTTGCAGTCCGTATCCTGTTGAAGATCGATTCAATCGATTTGCGATCCATACTCGCTCCGTTCCGGCTTCGGGCTCTTCAGCCGAAAACCTCTTGGCTCTGAACCCTGTACCGCCTCAGGAAAACAGCGCCTTCTCCACCAGGTCGCAGACGATGTGGATGATGGTGATGTGTCCCTCCTGGATGGCGGGGGTGTCCAACGAGGGGACCACCAGGGCCAGGTCGCACAGTTCCCGGATAGCCCCGCCATTCCCTCCCAGGAGCCCCATGGTCGTGCACCCCCGTTCCCTGGCCAGTTGCAGGGCGCTGCGCACGTTGGGGGAGTTACCGCTGGTGGAGATGCCCAGCACCACATCGCCTGCCTGGGCCAGCGCTTCAACCTGGCGGCGGAACACGGCGTTGAAGCCGTAGTCGTTGCCAAGGGCGGTGAGGATGGAGCTGTCGGTGGAGAGTGAGATGGCCGGCAGGGCCCTGCGCTCCATCTTGAAGCGCCCCACGATCTCCGCCGCCAGATGCTGGGCATCGGCAGCCGAACCGCCGTTACCCATCACCAAAAGCTTGTTGCCTTTTCCGAACGCCTCTACCAGCTGTGCCGCCATGTCGGCCATCAGCGGCGGCATGTCCCGCGCGATCAGTTCAAAGAGCGCCCGGCGGGCCGAGAGCTGGGTTGTTATGTCATCAAGCATGGGAACTCCTCCCGTAGTGGGCGTTGTCGGGGAAATCCAGATCGCGGGCCAGGTCGCCGAAGGGGAGCAGCGCTGCACCCTCGCCAAAACCGGATCCAGCTGCGTCCGATACCCTGATCATCTCCGGATAATCGTCGCAGACGCGGCGCAGGGCGCGCTGTGGCATCAGGCGCGACAGGACGCGCAGCCGGATGGAGGTATGCAGACTGTCCCACCCCAGGCAACGGAACTGGGCCGCCTGTCCGGCGTGCAGCACAAGGGTGAAGCGGTGCCCCCGGCGAGCGCCGGTCAGAATGGTTTCAATGGCGTCGGCCAGGCCTTCGGCCGCCACGCCGCGGCCGAAGTAGACGCCGTAGTGCCGCCCCTCGCCCCAGCGCTCAATGCACCTGTTCCTGCTGGCCTGGACAAGTTCCCGGCGGCGTGCGTCGGAGCCGAGCACGGGGGCAACAGCGCAGACGACCGTGGAAGCGGAGGTGACAGAGGTGCGATAGCCCTTGCTGGCGGCGCGGCTGACGTAGTCGTGCAGGCACCACTGGCCGCCGTCCAGCTTTTCGTCGAAACCGCCCAGCAGCATGTACAGCTCCGTCCGCAAGGCCAGGGTGGAAAAGGAGACGTCGAAGGTTTCCATCCTGCTGCAGCCGCGCGCCAGCGGGGGAGGGAAGGGGGCGCCCGGGCCGCTGAAGAGCGGCGAGGCCAGGCCGGCATCGGCGGCCTCCACCAGCCCTTCCAGCCACCCCTCGGACACGGTGACATGGGGGCGTACGATCACGGCACAGTCGCCATCGGAACGGCTCAGGCCCATGTTGATGGCAGGCACCAGCCCCAGATTGCGGTCAGAGGAGATGAAGAGACAGTTCTCGCCCAGCGGCTCGGAGAACTCCTCCAGCACCAGTTGGGTCTGACGATCGCTGCCGTTGTCAACGATAATCAGGCGCACCCCCGGGGAGTGGGTCAGGATGGCGCTCAGACAGGCGCGGGCTTGGAAGGGGCTGTTCCAGACAGGGACGATGATATCGATGGAGGGAGAGGGCATACGCGCAGGGGGTGCGGCCGGAGCGGGGATGCCGCTCCGGCCGTCGTTCAGCCGAAAGAGAGGATCAGGAGGAAATGGAGACGCGGCGCAGCAGGTCCAGCTCGTCCAGCACCTTGCCGGAGCCGAGCGCCACGCAGTCCAGCGGGTTCTCGGCGATCAGCACCGGCACCTTGGTCACGTCCCGCAACAGCATGTCCAGGTTGCGCAGCAGGGCGCCGCCGCCGGCCAGAAAAATCCCCTTGTCCACGATGTCGGCGGCCAGCTCCGGCGGGGTCTTCTCCAGACAGATGCGCACCGTGTCGACGATGGAGTTGACCGCTTCCCTCAGCGCCTCGCGGATCTCGTCGGAATTGACCTCGATGGTCTTGGGAATGCCGGAGACCAGGTCGCGCCCTTTGACCTGCTTGGTCAACAGCTCCGGGCCGGGATAGGCTTCGCCGATCTCGATCTTGATCGACTCCGCCATGCGCTCACCGATCTGCAGGTTGTACTTCTTGCGGATGAACTGGATGATGGACTCATCCATCTTGTCACCGCCCATGCGGGTTGACTGGGCAAAGACGATGCCGGCCAGGGAGATGACCGCCACCTCGGTGGTGCCGCCGCCGATGTCCACGATCATGTTGCCCGAGGCCTCGGTGATCGGCAGGCCGGCGCCGATAGAGGCTGCCATGGGCTCTTCCACCAGATAGACCTCACGGGCACCGGCCGACTCGGCCGATTCCTTGACGGCGCGCTGTTCCACCTGGGTGATGCCGGAAGGTACGCAGATCACCACCCGCGGGCGGACCAGGGTCTTGCGGTTATGCACCTTCTGGATAAAGTAGCGCAGCATCTCCTCGGTGATGTCGAAGTCGGCGATAACCCCATCCTTGATGGGGCGAATGGCGGTGATGGAGCCGGGGGTGCGGCCCAGCATCTGCTTGGCCTCCATGCCGACCTTGAGCACCATCTGGCGGCCGTTGGGCATGCGCTGCACGGCAACCACCGACGGCTCCCGTACGACGATCCCCTTGCCACGCAGGTAGACCAGCGTATTGGCGGTCCCCAGGTCGATGGCCAGGTCATTGGAGAAAAATCCGAACAGGTAATCCAGAATATTTTTAAGCATCGGTATGCGATCCTTTCTTCGACGCGCTATGACGGAATAAGATCAAAAAAAATAACAGAGGAAACGGGCAAATGCAAGGAGTAATACTCTCCAGACCCCCCTGCTCAGACCTCGATCCTGAACTCCGCGCCGTCATCCATGTTGCGGGCCGTAAGCCCCCCATCGAAGCTCTTCTCGATGATGGCCTTGGACATGTACAGACCGATGCCGGTACCCTTGCCTTGCTCCTTGGTCGTGAAATAGGGATCGAATATCCTGGGCAGCACATCTTCGCGGATGCCGCCTCCGTTATCGCGGATGGTGACCACCGCACGCCGGTTCTCCCGGAATATACTGATACAGATCAACGGCCGGGGCACCCTGCGCTCCAGCAGCACATCCTTGGCATTGTTGAGGATGTTGAGCAGCGCCTGCATGTATTCGCTGGGGTATCCCTCCGCCCTGACGTCCGGCTCCTCCCGACACTGGACGTTGATGCCGCTGTTCTTCAGGCCGGGAAGCAGGAAATCCAGCGAACGGGCCACCATCTCGTTTACCACGAAACTCCTGCGCAGCTTGTCCTGATGGAAGAAGTTGCGGAAATCGTCGATGGTCCGGGACATGTAAGCGATGACGTCCATGGCGGTGCCGACTTCCGCTGCCATCTGCTGGGCATCCATCTCACCCGCTTCGTACTGCAATTGCAGGTTCTGGATGATCAGGCCGATGTTGTTCAGCGGCTGGCGCCACTGGTGGGCGATGTTGTTGATCATCTCCCCCATGGCCGCCTGCCTGCTCTGCTGGATCAGCAAGCGGTCCTTCTGGCGCAGTTCGTCCACCGCCTGGGAGACGCGCTGCTCCAGGGAGCGGTTCAGCTCCTCCAGCTGCTGCTGTTTCAGCGCCAGCGACTGCTCGGCCCGCTTGCGCTCGGTGATATCCACCGCCACGCTCCCCAGCAGGGTTTCCCCTCCCGGCATGGGCAGGGGAAACTTGTAGATCTCGAAGATACGGTCGTCTCCGTAGCTGTCGCGGATCGTGCACTGCACCAGCAGCAGTCCCTGGGCCAGCGCCTGGTGATCGTTTTCGGCCATGACCGCGGCCACATCGGGAGCAAAAAGCTGCTCGGCGCTCTTGCCGGTCACGTCCTCGCAGTCCATGAGCAGCTTCATGTACTCGTTGACGAACAGATAGCGGCCGGAAGGATCCTTGATGGAAACCGCCAGGGGCAGATGTTCCAGGAAACGGGAGAAGCGGAGCACAAGGTCCGCGGTTGACATTCCCCTTCCACCCGGTGTGCCACCAGGGCTCGCCGCTGTTCTATATTCTTCCCTGCTGATGTTTTGTCTGTGCATGGCCATCCCCCGCCGCAACGTCCGAACGCTCTACACATAAAGCGTTTATAATAGTACCAATAGGCGCTGAAAACACAATGAATCCGGCGTATTTTCCATGGTGTCCCGCCGCCCGCTCCTGCGTCCCTTTCCTTGACATTTAAGCGGTATCTCTGTAATTTAGGCTGATTTTACACAGAATTACCAGTGAGGAGATCGTTTCATGGAATACAAGGATACTCTCAACCTGCCCCAGACCGGATTTCCCATGAAGGCCAACCTGCCCCAGCGCGAACCGGAAACGCTCGCCGCGTGGGAGGAAAACGACCTGTATGGCGCCATGGAAGCCGCAGGGAAGGATAGGCCGCTCTTCGTCCTGCACGACGGTCCCCCCTATGCCAACGGCCATATCCACATCGGCCACGCCCTCAACAAGGTGCTCAAGGACATCGTACTCAAGGTCAAGCGCATGGAGGGATTCCATGCCCCCTATGTTCCGGGGTGGGACTGCCACGGCCTGCCCATCGAACTGCAGGTGGAAAAAAACCTCGGCTCCAAGAAGCACCAGATCTCCAAGCTTGAAATGCGCAGGCTCTGCCGCGAATACGCCGCAAAATTCGTGGCCATCCAGCGCGACGAGTTCAAACGGCTGGGGATCCAGGGGGATTGGGAAAATCCCTACCTGACCATGAAATACGAATACGAGGGACGCACCGCCGCCGAGCTGGCCAAATTCGCCCATAACGGCGGCCTGTACCGCGGCCGCAAACCGGTGCACTGGTGCTCCTCCTGCGTGACCGCCCTGGCCGAAGCCGAGGTGGAGTACGCCGACCACAGCTCACCTTCCATCCATGTGCGCTTCCCGCTCGTGGACGACGTCTCGGCCGCCATCCCCGCCCTGGCAGGCAGGCAGGCCTATGTGGTGATCTGGACCACCACCCCCTGGACCATCCCGGCCAACCTGGCCATCGCCATGCACCCCGAGTACGACTACGTTGCCCTGGAAACCGAAAAGGGGGTGCTGATCGTGGCCGAGGGGCTGAAAGAGAGCTTCCTGGCCGAAACCGGCCTCAGCGGCCAGGTCATCGCCACCTTCTCCGCAACCGCCCTGGAACGCAAACGCTGCAAACACCCCTTCTACGACCGCGACTCCATCATCCTGCTGGGGGAGCATGTCACCCTGGAGGCCGGCACCGGCTGCGTCCACACCGCCCCCGGCCATGGCCAGGAGGACTACGAGCTGGGCCTCAAGGAGGGGCTGGAGATCTACAACCCGGTGGACAACCACGGGAAATACCTCTCCACCGTGGAGTTCTTCGGCGGCCAGCAGGTCTTTAGCGCAAACCAGAGCGTGATCGACAAGCTGACCGAGGTGGGAGCGCTGCTGAAGACATCCACCATCAGCCACTCCTACCCCCACTGCTGGCGCTGCAAGAAGCCGATCATCTTCCGCGCCACCGAGCAGTGGTTCATCAGCATGAACAGCAACGACCTGCGGCACAAGGCTCTGGAGGCCATCGGCCAGGTGCAGTGGATTCCCAAATGGGGCCGCGAGCGAATCCACGGCATGATCGAGAACCGCCCCGACTGGTGCGTATCGCGCCAGCGCTCCTGGGGGGTTCCCATCACCGCCTTCTCCTGCACGGCCTGCGGAGAATATCTGGCCGACGGTGCCATCATGGACCACGTGGCGGAGATATTCGCCAAGGAGAGCTCCGATGTCTGGTTCGACTGGGACGCAGACCGGCTCCTGCCGCCGGGAACCGTCTGCCCCAAGTGCGGGGCGACCGCATTCGAGAAGGAGAACGACATCCTGGACGTCTGGTTCGATTCCGGCGTCTCCCATGCGGCAGTGCTGGAGGACAGCCCCGCACTGCGCTCGCCGGCCGACCTGTACCTGGAGGGGAGCGACCAGCACCGCGGCTGGTTCCACTCCTCGCTCCTGGAGAGCGTGGGAACCCGCGGCAGCGCCCCCTACAAAAGCGTGCTGACCCACGGCTTCGTGCTGGACGGCCAGGGGCGCAAGATGAGCAAATCCATGGGCAACGTGGTGGCTCCCGAGGACGTGATCAAGAAGTTCGGTGCCGATATCCTGCGCCTGTGGGTCGCGGCCCAGGACTACCGCGACGACAACCGCATCTCCCAGGAGATCCTGACCCGCGTGGCCGAGGCCTACCGCCGCATCCGCAACACCTGCCGCTACATCCTGGGCAACATCAACGACTTCAACCCCGAGACCCAGGCGGTTCCCTTCGCCGACATGCCCGAGATCGACCGCTGGGCCCTGCACCAGCTGGAGCTCTTGAAGGAGCGGGTGCTGAACGCCTACCGCGACTTCGAGTTCCACGTCATCTACCAGGATGTCACCTCCTTCTGCTCGGTGGAGATGAGCGCCTTCTACCTGGACATCCTCAAGGACCGCATGTACACCAGCAGGGCCGGCTCCCTGGAGCGCCTCTCCGCCCAGACGGTCATGTACCGAATCCTGGACACCCTGGTGCGGCTCCTGGCGCCGGTGCTCTCCTTCACCAGCGAAGAGGTCTGGCGCTACATGCCGGCCAGGGCGGAGGAGAGCGTGCATCTGGCCCCCTTCCCCACGCTTAACCCGGAGTGGCGGGACGAACTTCTGGCCGCCCGCTGGGAACGGATCATCAGGGTGCGTGCCGACGTATCCAAGGCGCTGGAACTGGCCAGGGCGGCCAAGACCATCGGCCACTCCCTGGACGCCGCCGTCACCATCGCCGCCCCCGAGGAGCTGCTCGGGTTCCTGCGTGGCTACCAGTGGCAGTTGCAGAGCATCTTCATCGTCTCCAAGGTGGAGCTGGCGGACAGCCTGGAGGGAGACTGCTGGGATTCCGAGTCGACCGCCGGTCTCAAGGTGCGGGTTGGCGCTGCGCCGGGTGAGAAGTGCGAGCGTTGCTGGTGCTACAGCGAGGAGCTGGGCACGGACGCCGGTCACCCGACCATCTGCCCCAAATGCACCGCCGCGGTCGTTTAACCATGGGACGCTGGACACTCTTCGCCGCGATCTCCGCCGTCGGCTTGCTCCTGGATCAGGCCAGCAAGCTGTACATCCACCGGACCATGGAACTCTTTCAAAGCATTCCGGTGATCGACGGTTTCTTCAACATCTTCTACATCAGAAACAGGGGCGCCGCCTTCAGCTTCCTCTCCCAGGCATCCTGGCGGCTCCCCTTCTTCATCGCCGTCTCCCTGATCGCCTCCGGCGTCATCCTGGTGGCCTTCGGCAGGCTGCGTAACGACCAGAAGCTGGCCCAGGCCTCCCTGGCCATGATCTTCTCCGGCGCCGTGGGCAACCTGATCGACCGGGTGCGCATGGGAGAGGTGATCGACTTCCTGGACGTCTACTGGGGGAGCCACCACTGGCCGGCCTTCAACGTGGCCGACTCGTTCATCTGCGTGGGGGTGGCGCTCCTGGCCCTTGACATGCTGCGGGAGGAGCGCCGCGCCAAACGGGCCGTCTGAAGAATCGACGCACTTCCCGCCTCACCGGGGACAGGTCAGCCACTGCGTGGCGGCCTGTCCCTTTTCATTTTCTCCACAAACCACCGACCCCTGGATGAACGGAACGACATGAGCGCATTCCATTTTTCCTTTGCCACCCCCCGGCGCTTGCGGGTATGATTACCCGTCTTTTCACTCATACAACCTGGATATCGGGACCAATGGAAGAAGCCAAGAAAGAAAAACTCGTCAAGGAACTGCAGGGCATGGCGCTGGCAACCGCCGGCATCTTTCTGCTGCTGACCTTCGTATCCTTCAACGCCAACGACGTCTCCTGGAACAGCTATTCTAACCAGGAGAGCATCCGGAACCTGGGGGGACGCCTGGGAGCCCAGGTGGCGGACCTGTTCTTCAGCAGTGTCGGCCTGGCCTCCTTTCTGGTTCCCCTGGCCATACTCTCCATGGCCTATACCCTGCTGCGCTTCAAGGAGATTCGCCTGCGCTCCTACAAGCTGCTGGCCTTTGGCGGGCTGGTTCTGTCCCTCTCGGCCCTGTTCGCCTTTTCCCAGGAGACGCTTACCCTCTTCGGCCAGCAGCTGCCCACCGGCGGTGCCGTGGGAATCATGACCATCCGGCTGCTGAAGGGGACGGTGGGCGCCACCGGCGCACTGCTCCTGCTGCTGCCACTCTTGGCGGCTTCGATCATGATCCTCTCCCACTTCTCCTTCGTGCTGTTTGCCGGCTGGTGGCTGGAGACCCTGAAGAAGAAATGGGCTGTCTGGCTCGAACGGCGCACCCTGATGCAGCAAGAGCGCCGGAAGGAAAAAACCAGGGAGCAAGGCAGGCCCGCCCCACCGTCCCCATCCACCGGACCGGTGATCAAGCCCGCCGCAATCGCACCGCTGGTCACTGTCTTTAACAAGATACGGGAGAAGACAAAACAGGCGGAATCATCAAAGCCGGTGATCAAACCTGTCCCACCACCAGCCGTACCCATAACCAACATTTTCAAGAAGGGGAGGGAGAAGAAGAAAGGGGCGGAAAAGAGCGCGGCACTGCAGGAGAGCTTCGAGTTCATCAAGGCGGAAGGCGATTTCCGTACGCCCCCCTTCTCGCTGCTGGACAACCCGCCGCCGGCCGAGAAGAAGCAGGACAACGAGGCGCTGGCCATGAACGCCCGGCTGCTGGAGAAGAAACTCAAGGATTACGGTATCGACGGTGAGGTGGTGGAGATCTGCCCCGGTCCGGTGATCACCATGTACGAGTTTTCGCCGGCCCCCGGCATAAAGATCAGCCGCATCTCCGGCCTGGCCGACGACCTGACCATGGCGCTCCAGGCCATGTCCATCCGCATCGTGGCCCCCATCCCGGGCAAGGGGGTAGTGGGGGTCGAGGTGCCCAACCGCGACCGGGACATGGTCTTCCTGAGCGAGATCTTCAACTGCGAGGGGTTTCACCACAACAAGATGAAGCTCCCCCTGGCCCTGGGCAAGGACATCGCCGGCATCCCGGTGGTCACCGACCTGGCCAAGGCGCCGCACCTGCTGGTGGCCGGCTCCACCGGCTCGGGCAAGTCGGTTTCCATCAACACCATGATCCTGTCTCTCCTTTATATGTTCGAGCCCAGGGATGTGCGCATGATCATGGTCGACCCCAAGATGCTGGAGTTCTCCATGTACGAGGGGATCCCCCACCTGCTGCTGCCGGTGGTGACCGAACCGAAGAAGGCGTCCCTGGCCCTGAAGTGGGCGGTCAACGAGATGGAGCGCCGCTACCGCTTGCTCTCCGACAAGGGAGTGCGCAACATCGACTCCTACAACAAGAAGCTGGCCGGCGAAGCCCTGGAGCAGGAGGAACTGAACAGCCTCCCCGAGGCGGAGATCATCGAGGATCTGGATGAGATCGTCGAGGAAGGGGAGGGGGGAATCGCGGAGATGGCGGAGCCCGCTCTCTCCCTGCCCCGTGAGGAGCCGCTGGAACACGCCCACATGCCCTATATCGTGGTGATCGTTGACGAGCTGGCCGACCTGATGATGGTGGCCGGTCGCGACGTGGAGGAGCACATCGCCCGCCTGGCCCAGAAGGCCCGCGCCTCGGGCATCCACCTGATCCTGGCCACCCAGCGCCCCTCGGTGGACGTGATCACCGGCCTGATCAAGGCCAACCTGCCGTCACGCATCTCCTTCCAGGTGACCTCCAAGGTGGATTCCCGCACCATCCTGGACACCAACGGCGCCGAGACCCTGCTGGGAGCCGGTGACATGCTCTTCATGCCGCCGGGGACCTCGCGGCTGCAGCGCATCCACGGCGCCTTCGTGTCCGACGCCGAGGTGCAGCGGGTGGTGGACTTCCTGCGCAAGCAGGGCAAGCCGCAATACGACAAGTCGCTTCTTGAAATGAAGGATACGGACGAGAAAGGGAGCGAGGGGAGTGACGAGGAACTGGACGAGCGCTGGGAGGATGCCCTGCGCCTGGTGGCCGAGACCAAGCAGGCCAGCATCTCCATGGTCCAGCGCCGCCTGCGCATCGGCTACAACCGGGCGGCGCGCATCATCGAGATGATGGAGAGCGAGGGCATGGTGGCTCCCAGCGACGGCACCAGCAAGCCGCGGGAGATTTACCTGGACATCATCAACGCCTACCTGGACTCACCGCTGACGCGGTAGGTTGCCTCTCGGATATACCCGAATCCAGTGAAGCCCTCCGGCAAAACAGAGGGACGAGAAACTGCCGGTAATGGATGCGCCGATAGCTGCCGCCGCCGCGGCCCACGGCCTGGTTGTGGTGACGCGCAATGTCCGGGACATGGAGAGATGCGGGACCAGGGTCTGTAATCCGCGGGGATGAGTCACGTAGAGGAATAGGACGCCTTCACGTTGGACGAATCACCAAACGCAAGGCCTGATGCGAGACACGTGCAGGAATATCCCAATGTCAAACTTGACCCCACGGGCTCCCTCCATCACCTCTAACAATAACAAACAGTGTATTTGCTAAAAATTGAAGAGAAAGCCAAATGAACAATTGGTTTACAACCGATCAAATTGATGAGGAAACGTATATTATCAGCGAATATCGCCATTGGGAAGAAACGCATTGTTATCTCCTGAATGCCTCTGACCACAGTTTGTTGATTGATACCGGGCTTGGAATCTGCAATATCGCTGATGAAGTCAGGAAGCTGACTGACAAGCCGGTTATCGCAGTCGCAACGCACATTCACTGGGATCATATTGGTGGTCATCACTACTTTCCAGACTTTTACGCGCATGAGAATGAACTGAACTGGCTGAGCGGAGCATTTCCTTTGACGATGGAGCAGATTAGAGGCATGGTCGTTGACCGCTGTGACCTGCCAGAAGGGTATGATGTCAACAATTATCAATTCTTTCAGGGCAAGCCGACACGGGTGCTTCAGGACAAGGATATCATTGATCTGAAGGACCGGTGTCTTGACGTGCTGCATACACCCGGCCATTCCCCTGGACATCTATGTTTCTGGGAAAAAGAGCGCGGATATCTTTTTACCGGAGACCTGGTGTATAAAGACATGCTCCTTGCCTATTATCCATCCACTGATCCAGAGGCATACCTCACCTCGCTGGAGCGGGTGTCAGCGTTGCCAGTTAAGCAAGTGTTTCCAGCACATCACACGCTGGAGATTCAACCTGAGATTCTGTTCCGAATGCGCAACGCGTTTCGGCAGTTGCAGGATGAGGGGAAATTGCATCATGGCAACGGAACCTTTGACTACGGTGACTGGGCCGTCTGGCTCTAATCGGCCAGAGGGCCATGTCCCACTTTCAACACTGGCAATGCTAGTGATAACGTAGAGGAGCTCTGGGGTCACGTTTTGTATTTGGGTATTCGTAGCACTCTTCTCTTTTTGCACGCATGATTCGCCACTCCCCCCTGCTTTCTCCAGTAACCCATGCCTACGTAGGCCGTTGAGGCTTCCCTTTATAGTTCTTCGAACGTGCGGCATACCATGAGCTTGAGGATCTTGACGAATCGTAGGGAATGCGTTTCCTCGCTCCTCCACCACATCCTGACGACATTTATGTTGCCAGTTTGGCACCACAAAGGTTATGCTGATCCGGCAAGCATCGGAGGGATACCATGCAATCGGCAAAAACACAAAAATCTCCACATAAACCGGTGTCAGACGACCGGATCACCGCACGAATTCCACACGCCAACCGGGTCATTATCGAGCGGGCCGCTGCCGTGTACGGTGCAACCGTCAATCAGTTTATCGTACAGACCGCCCTCGATCGTGCCAGCGAAATCCTGGAGCGCGAGGAAATATTGCGGATGTCTGAAAAGGACGCCCGAACATTTCTTGCGGCATTGGAGAGCCCACCCGAACCGTCACAGGAGTTGGTCGACGCCTTGAAGGCGCACAACCGGCTCGTGAAATGCTGATCTTTCGTCCCCTTGATGCGTCACACGATCGCAAGGCATTCGATTGCGGCGTAGAGGCGCTCAATACGTTCCTGAAAAAAACGGCCCGCCAGCATCGGGAGAAGGGGCTTTCAAACACCTTTGTCCTTGCGGATGAACACTCCCCGCACACAATTCTGGGCTTCTTCACGCTTTCATTCGTGGAGGTCGACGCCGCATCTCTTCCCGGTGGATTTTCACGCAGACTGCCGAAGTCATCGCGCCTGCCGGCCGCGAAACTGGCACGACTTGCCGTTGACACCTCCTGTCAAGGCAGGGGATATGGAGCGCTGCTCCTAGCTGATGCCATAAAGCGAATTGTGCTGACGACGAAGATGTCGGGAGGCGTCACCGGTTTTTTTGTGGACGCCAAGGACGAGAAAGCACGGCGGTTCTACCTTCGCTTTGGTTTTATTCCGCTCGAAGACGATCATCTGAAGCTCTTCCTGCCTCTGAGCACACTCGCGAATGGGATGGAAAGCGCCATGACCGCCTGACCTTCAGCAGGGAGGTTGGAGCCGGGAAAAAGCGGGTGAGGAAGCCGGGTAGGTGTGTAGGACGAATTTTATCGAATAATTACCTCTGAATAATGAGGAACAGGGGAGGAACGGCCTTGAAATTCAACGATGTAACGCGCGGAACCGGCTTGGAGGAACATGGCATCACCAATGCCAACCTGATCTACTGGACTCCCCCCACCTCAGTGCTGTACGAGCAGATCATCAAACGGGGTGAGGGGCTGGTTTCGCACATGGGCGCCCTGGCAGTAAAGACCGGCCACTACACCGGACGGGCCGCCAACGAGAAATTCATCGTCGATGAACCCACCTGCCATGAAAACGTCGCCTGGGGCAAGGTCAACAAACCGTTCGACCCGCAGAAGTTCGACGAGCTGTACAAGCGCATGCTGGCCTACATGGATGGCCGCAACCTGTTCGTGCAGGACTGCTTCGCCGGAGCCGACAGAGAACACCGCCTGCCCCTGCGCATCATCACCGAGAGAGCCTGGCACTCGCTGTTCGCCCGCAACATGTTCATCCGGGCCACACCGGAGGAGCTGGAACAGCACGAACCGCGCTTCGCCCTGATCAACCTGCCCGGCTTCCACGCCATTCCCTCCATCGACGGCACCCATTCCGAGGCCTTCATCATTGTCAACCTGGGCAGGAAGCTGATCCTGATCGGCGGCACCAGCTATGCCGGCGAGATCAAGAAATCCATCTTCACCATCCTCAACTACATCCTGCCGGTGGAGAAGAAGATCCTCTCCATGCACTGCTCGGCCAACGTGGGACCGAAGGGCGATTCGGCGGTGTTCTTCGGCCTCTCCGGGACCGGCAAGACCACCCTGTCGGCCGATTCCACCCGGGCGCTGATCGGCGATGACGAGCACGGCTGGGACGACAAGGGGCTGTTCAACTTCGAAGGAGGCTGCTACGCCAAGATCATCCGACTCTGTCAGGAGAGCGAGCCGGAAATCTTTGCCACGACCCGCAGGTTCGGGACGATCCTGGAGAACGTGGCCATCAACACCCGTACCCGCCGGGTGGACCTGGACGACGACTCCTTCACCGAGAACACCCGCGCCTCCTACCCCCTGACCCACATCCCCAACATCGTTCCCTCGGGGATTGCCGGTCATCCCGCAAACATCATCATGCTGACCTGCGACGCCTACGGCGTGCTCCCCCCCATCGCCCACCTGACCAAGGAGCAGGCCATGTACCACTTCCTGTCCGGCTACACCGCTCGTGTGGCCGGAACCGAGGCCGGTGTCAAGGAGCCCACCGCCACCTTCTCCACCTGCTTCGGCGGCCCCTTCATGGCACTCAATCCGACGGTGTATGGAGAGCTGCTGCGGGAAAAGATCTCCCGCCACAACGTTTCCTGCTGGCTGGTGAATACCGGCTGGAACGGCGGCCCCTACGGAGTGGGCGAACGCATCAGGATCAGCTACTCCCGCGCCCTGATCAATGCGGCCCTGGACGGGACCCTGGCCGACGGCAGCTTCGAAACCGACCCTTTCTTCGGGCTGGCCATCCCCACCAGCTGTCCCGGGGTTCCCTCCGGAATCCTCAACCCGCGCAACACTTGGTCCGACCCGGCCAGGTACGACGATACCGCCTCCAGGCTGCTGGCCATGTTCAGGTCCAACTTCACCAAGTACCAGCCCTATGTCAGCTCCGAGGTGGCCAACGCGCTGTAACTGCTTGTAAGGCACAAAAAAAGGGGGGCGCCAGCAGATGTAGCGTCCCCCCTCTTTTTGTCAGCCAACATACATATAAAAAGCCCGCGGAACGAATCCCGCGGGCTTTCCATTCGAAAATGGTACTCGAATCAGCTTAGTGCTTGGGAGCCTCAGCAGGAGCTTCCGTAGCAGCGCCAGCAGTGGCGGACATCGGAGCCTGAACCGGTGCCGGAGCTTCAGCGGCCGGAGCTTCAACAGCCGGAGCAGGAGCAGCTTCTTCTTTCTTCTTGCAGCCTGCGGTGAAAGCGACGGACAGAGCAAGTACCATTGTCAGAGTGATCAGTTTTTTCATGTGTGACCTCGTGTGGTTGAATTTACCATTAGACGCAAATGCGCATGGCTTTAAAATCGATTTATGATCATACTCGCCGAAACAATAATGTCAAGATGTTTTTATACATAGTTGAAGAGTCCCGCAAAATGGGTTTCATAAGGCAAAAAACATCAATGGTGGAAGCGTCCCATACGCCCTTTGTGGGCAGGTGTCGGCGACCTGTGGCACTCGAAACAGCGCAGTTCGCGGAGCTTTTTCGTCTCCAGCGGAGAGGGCTCTTTCCCCCGCGGCTCCATGTTGTATTCGGGGGTCTGGAACGCCTGGCGGCCACGCTCATCGGCCACAGTGGCGGGTTTATAGGCGACACGCCAGTTGGTGCTGATCTCCACTGTGTGACACTGATCGCATCCACCCGGAGGCGGTATGCTCTTCCATGAGGTGAACATGGCACAGCCCGCAAGAGCGGTTGCAAGGGCGGTACTCAACAAAAAAACAGGTTTCATGGCGCTCTCCATCCTGAAATGACGGCGTGTGGTACCGTAGCACAGCTCTGGCGAAAAAGACAGTGTTCATGGCAGGGTTATGCGGCCAAGAACCCGCAGCGCGTTGACCGTTGTGGCCCTGGCCAGATCAGGCACCAGCATACCACGGATGCCCGCCACCGCAACCAGCACCTCCCGCAGGCACGAAGGCCGGTTTGCCTCCCCCCGGAAGGGCTCGGGCGCCATGTCAGGCGCATCGGTCTCCAGCACCAGGCTTTCCAGGGGAATCTGGCCCGCCAGGCGCACCGGACGGGCCGCCCCCCGCCAGGTCACCGTTCCGCAGAGGGAGATGGCAAACCCCAGCCTGATGAACTCCCGGGCCATCTCCGGCGATCCGGAAAAGGCGTGCATGATGCCGCCCACCCGGCCGGCCTTTTCCTCCCTGAGAACCGTCAGGGTGCGCTGGAAGAGACGCCTGCAGTGGACCAGCACCGGCAGCCCCAGCCTGATTGCCAGACGCAGCTGTTCCCGGAAGGCCTGTTCCTGCCGATCCAGCGCAGCAGGGTAGGTGGGGTCCAACCCGATTTCCCCCAAGGCAACCCCGCTGGCGGCAATTTGTGCGAGCCGTTCCAGGGCAGTCCCATCGGCCAGGTCCGCATGCAGGGGATGAATGCCAAAGGCGGGAAACAGACCGGCGTGCTCACGCGTCAGCCCGGCCATCAGCTCCCAGTCAGCGGGATGAACCCCGGGCACGACGCAACCGACCACCCCGGCGCGGTGTGCCGCCTCCAGGACTCCCGGCACGTTGGAGAGAAGCGGCTCGCAATTCAGGTGGCAGTGGGTATCCAGCAGCCTGATGCCGTCCTCGATTTGCGCTTCCGTCCCCTGTGGATTCATGGGCATGAACCTCCGTGACTGGTGACTGGCGACAAGTTAGGGGTCACCAGTCACGGTTTTACAGAAACCAGCCGAACAGGTTGACCAGCTTTTCCAGCATACGGGTCACGAGCCCCCGACGCTCATGCCCATGCAGGGTAACGCGCCGTGAGGCCACCACCTCCCGCTCCACCACGCGGCGAATCTGGGCGCCGAAGGAACTGCTGTCGATGATGCCGTTGATCTCGAAATTGCGGTGGAAACTGCGCTGGTCCAGGTTGGCCGACCCTAGGATGGTGCGTTCTCCATCCACCAGCATGACCTTGGCGTGCAGAATGCCATCCTCCAGCTCGTAAATCTCCACCCCCCCCTTAAGCAGGGCGCCATAGGAGCTGCGCCCCACCAGCAGCACCAGCGGCACATCGCTGCGTGCCGGCAGCAGCAGCCGCACCCGCACCCCGCGCCGCACCGCCCGCAGCAGGGAGCGGATAATGCGCGGGCCGGGCACGAAATAGGGGTTGACGATCAACAGATCCTCGGATGCGGAGGCGATGTTGACCAGAAAAGCGTGGCGGATATAGGAGCTGCGCTGATGCGGGCCGCCGCTGACAAAGGCCACATTGGCCTCCCCATGACTGGAGTTGCCCGGGCTCATCCCTCTGACCCGCGGCAGTTCCGGCAGCCGGCCCACCTCCATCTGCCATGTTTCATTGAAAATGCCGATCAGCTCCCTGACAGCGCTCCCCTCCACGCTGAAACCCAGATCGCGGAAGCGCTGCGGCGGTGAAGCAATGCCGGCGTATTCGTCACCGATGTTGAAGCCGCCCAGGAAAGCCCGGCAGCCATCGATCACCATCATCTTGCGGTGATCGCGGCGGTCGAACCAGCGGACACCACGCCGGAAAGAGGGAACGTTGAAGGGGATCAGCTCGATTCCCTGCTGGGCCAGGGACCTGAAGAAGGACGAGGGGGTATCCATGCAGCCGATGTAATCGTAGATCAGCATGACCCGCACCCCGCGCATCACGGCCCGTGCCAGTTCGGCCGCGACGGCTAAACCGGTGCGGTCGTTGCGCATCAGGTAGTACTCCAGCAGGATGACGTGGCGCGCGGAGCGGATGGCGGCCAGGAAGGCGCGGAAGAAGCTCTCCCCGTCCGGCAGGAGCGCCACCCGGTTGCGGCGGTAGGTGACCGGCGGGGGAGGGGTGCGCGCCCGCTCCAGGCGGCGCATGAGCCGCGCCAGCCGCTTGTTCTGTCTGAAATAGGTCTCTTCCATCATGGACGTATCACGTAATTGAAAATGGGCGGTTCGACATCAGCGCCGTTGAGGTGAATCATGAGCCCTAGCCCCTATCCGCTCTGTCTGCCCGAGCAGCGGCACTTTCACTGTTGACAGCGGGGACAGAACACCGTGCTCCGGTTGCCGAGCCGGACGGCTTCCAGCGCACCGCCGCAGCTGGTGCAGGCGCCATGTCCCCTCCCGTACACATCGAACGCAAGGGGATGATAGGTGACGGTACCCTCCTCCACCCGGTAGGTGCTTCCCAGATCGATGGACTCCTGCAGCACCTCCCGAATGGTGACGGCCAGCCGCTCGCATTCGGTACGGCTGAGGGAGGACGCGGCCCGGTCGGGGCGGATTCCGGCTCGAAACAGGGCTTCGTTGGCGTAGATATTACCGACCCCCGCGACGATTGCCATGTTCATGATCAGCAGCTTGACCGCCACCCGGCGGGTCCGGCTCACCCTGAAGAGGTATGCGCCGCTGAATGCCGCGGTCAGCGGTTCGGGGCCGATTCCGGCCAGGAGCGGGTGGTTGTCGAGGGTATCCGTTGTCCAGGCGATGGTGCCGAACTTGCGCGGGTCGTGGAACCGCAGCACCGAACCATCGGTAAAGACGATGTCCACATGATCGTGCTTGCCGGGAAGCTGAGGGGTATGGAGCAGCCGGAGAAATCCGGTCATCCCCAGATGAACGATGAGCCACCCGGCTTCGCAGTCCAGCAGCAGATACTTTCCCCGCCGCTCCACGGCCCGGATTGTTCGCCCCCTCAGGGCTTCCTCCAACTCCGGCGGGACCGGTAAGCGGAGCTTGGGAGCCCGGACCAGCACCTGCTGGACCTGTTTTCCTGTTATGTCCCGCTCCAGCCTGCGTCTGGTCAGTTCCACCTCGGGAAGTTCCGGCACCCGTTCCTCCAATGAATAATCGCTCTCATCCCCTCTCACAAAGGCACAGCAAAAGATCAATCCGATTAGCGCTTATTCTATAAGCTTGATTGAAACCAATGCTCCCCTCTTTCAAAAAGGGGGGCTGGGGGGGATTTAGCACTGCGCCGCTACTGGCTGAAGATCAACGCCGATCGAAAAGATCACATACGCCGGAATGGCATTCCACGCTCCGCAGCCCATCAAAAGAACTCCATCGCCGAGCCATCCTCACTCCCCTCCAATGGCTCGACCTCAATATATTCCCACATTTCATTCTGATGCAGCCAGATCGGGTCGGCGTTTCTCCGGATGAACTCATCCACACCCATGCCATCGAGGATCAGCGGGCGTCTGACCCGCTTCTGCTTTCTGTTCATGAATACGGTCATGTACTCCGCCTTGTGCCCCTTCTTTCGCGCCTTCTCGGCGGGAGGCAGTTTCCGTTTGGGCATCATTCGTCCTTCATGTCCAACGGGGCCGACCATGACCCGCCCGCCCAGGCTTTTCGGGCGGTCGGCGTCTATGGACGTGGTTATGCACACTCTGACGCCGTTTCATCTTCATCCGTAGAGACCTGATCCTGTCCGAACGATTGTCCGCCGGAAAAGTACCCGGTATTTTCGCCGTGGCTAATTGCCTTTGTAATGCGATGCTGACTTTCCTTTAAGATTGCAATGAAACTTTCAACCTCGGCAGGAGTTCTGATGTAGGTGCGGCACCACCTCGGCGAAAACTTCTCATTGCATATTTTCATGCCATCGATGATCGTGTCTCCGCAGAAAATTTCGACTTTTATTGATGACTTGTTGACGAGGAATGAAGCGAAGGATCTTTCAGGTGAGTACCAGCCGATGTATTTCCCGCCATATTTCTGCCAAACGGAATCATCAACTGCTGTATATCGAGACTCAATATCCTTATAAATGAGCTTAATATTCTCGTTGATTAGCTTATTTTTGAAGTATTCATCTATATTTTCATTTTTTCTAGATTCGGCATTTACAGCAGGTGGCTGTACTGGATAGTTTTCAAATCTCTTTATTTCTGATTTAAGTTCGATAACTTCGATCGGACAATTTTCCCAATTGTGCTCCCAACACACTATGATGTCGCATCCGTCTTTATCGTGTCCGTGTTGTAGGAAGTTCTTACTCTGGTACTCAAATTCAATTCTTACTCGCTCCCATCCTTTGCCGACAAATCTCCGTGCGATACAATCAGGGAAGCCAGGCTTGATTTCCTCGATATACATATTGAAGTCTTCGACGACCTTGCCAAACAAGAAGATGACTCCATTCTCGTTGATGGGCGCATAGACCAGTCCGCGAAAATTTATTAGGTCTCCGACAATCGATCTCTCCATCTCTCATCCTCTCTTTGTTTGTTGGCGAATACCTCGTTATTGATGATCCCCTGCTCAACTTCCGAAATTGGATATTTTGTCTGTGAACATTACAAGGGTTTTGCTCCACCTTCCCCCATCTATGTAACACGGTGGAATGCGGGGGCTCCAGATACATCTTCTCCCTTGAACATCGGATTTCGTTTTTACTTCGTCCACGGAATTAACATCAGATTCTTGTCAAAGAGCGCCTGGTTTGAACAGACCAACCACGGTCACGGGAGAGGTGCGCCCCAAATCCCGGAAACCTTAGAACAATGACCAGAAAATAGGACGGAAAAACGGCTTTCCCCAGAGAAATGATCTCTCCCGGTTGGCCCAAAGAACGGAACAGCCACCAGCCCCACCCAATATACCCTCATACCGTAGAAGCCACCCCGAACCATTACCCATATAGAAAGATCGGTGCCAACTTGGCCGGGCTTCTTGAACAAAGGTTTGATCCGACCTAAAAGCAGGTCGGATCAAACCTTATGGTTGGACTTACCTCCTCTTGCCTGTTCCAGGGCCACCACCACCAGAAATGGTCCAAATAGACTTCATTCTCTTTTTAGCGGATTTGCATGTATGAGTTGCAATAGAATCCTTGGAGTTTGGTCGAAATTTTTTGCCACAGCACGGACAGCTTGGGCCGTCATTACCCGTCGTTGTTTTACTTGCTTCAGCCTTGAGTCGTTCCTTGCGTTTGATTAAATACTCTTGGCTGACCCTCATAAGGTCTTCCCGTAATTTAATTACGCCTTCCTTATACAACCTTTTTTCACTATCTACCCAATCAAGGAAATCAGGCGGGTTATCAGTTACAATTTTTCCATGGTCAACTCCAAAATACTTTGTATTCGGCCAAACTTTGACTCCGCCAAAAGTTGTTATGTAATCAGTAAATGCTGATTTTGCTACTGGCAACTTCGAGCCAACAATATCATAAAGCATATTCATGGCGTCAGGGTTACGTCGTTTGCGTGTTCTAATGAGCGCAAATCTGAATAATTTGTCAATATTCTGTAATAAGTCTTTGTAGTTATGTCTTATTTGTTTCAAAAATAAATTGAAATGTGCTTTGTCTTCTATGGTGATCTTGTTCGTGTTAATATTCACGGATTTTGAACCTCTATTTTTGTCTGCTGTCCAATGGGTCGGCAGTTGACCCGCCGGTTTCTTAGGGGGTCGTAAGCCTTGTTGTACTCCTCAGCCATTCTTCAATCCAAACCTAGGTGCCAAACGGTCCCATTCGGAGTTAGCTCTCAAATCATCCGGATGTTCTTTTTTCCAAGCCTCGAAGTATTCTGAGAGGTTTTTTACATCCCTTGTTGCCTCACAAATTAAGATCAACGCTCGATAAATATCAGCACTAAGGCTGCGTTCTCCGGCATCTAGTTCGGTAGGTGATTTTAAGGCTTTTTTAAGATGAGAGTATGCTTCAAAGAACTGTTTTTCTGCCTTTTCATTTTGTAGCTGTCGGTGAAACTCCTTTCCTAACCTACTTCTAGAATAACCCGCCAAATATTGCAGTTTACTGCTATTAGGAAAAGATTTCAGACCATTTTCAGCAGCAGCTGCTGCTTTTGTCCATTCAGAAACTTCAATTTCCATTTTTGCCCAATGTACATACATATCTTCTTTTTTTGATTTAAGTTGATAAGCACGAGTAAATTTCTCTCTTGCGTCAGTAATTCGAGTTGGAACCCAAGATTTGTACACTAGTCCTAAAACACCAATAATGTCAGTGTCTGAAGGAAATTTTTTCAAAGCATTTACTAATAATAATTCTGCATCTGTCATTTTTTTAGCTCTTACACAAAAAAGTGACTGCCTAATGATAGCTCCGATTTGATTTGAGGATTTTTGCTGAATCTCACCAGATATTCTCTTGTATGCCGCATCGACTCTTTTATATAATTCTGTGTCACCATGAACTTCCTTAACAAGTAATTTGGTGTTGACGTTGAGTTCGAATCGTTGTTCATTTTCGATTATTCTAGGTTTAGGTGCTAAGAATAATTTTTGAAGCTCGGTGATGCCGGAAATTAAACGTTCGGAGGAAATACCAAGAATTGCCTCGAGTTCTGGGAAGGAAACTGCCCCTTTTGCAACACAGGCCGCACAAAGGACTTTTTTGGCAGTCTCGGAGAGTATTTCGAATTCTCGTCCTAAAGCGTAACGTCTAGCGTCCTTGCCACCTTTCACTTGCCATAAGTCAACAGCATCTTTAGGTTGCATTACCGCGGTAAGCCTCATGAGGTCTTCGATGTAAAGAGGGGAGCCTTCGGTTACTTTGTGTATTTTTTGAATGATATCGATTGGAAAGGCTTTGTTGTCCAGACCAAGCACCAAGCATCTCGACAGAACAAACTCTTTGGTTTCTTCTAAAGATAATCCTTTGATATGTGTTGTGCTTCCACCCATTCCAAAAATTACGCGACGGGAAGTAAACAAAACCTTTGATTTAGTCTGAGGTAAATTTAAGCTAAAAAACTCTATGGCATCTTCATTTTCACTATCTATACTGTCTATATCATCAACAACAACTAATGCTGGAAATTCATTCAACAATGTTGTAACAGTATCTTTTTTTGTATCAATAGGTTTTTCAATTTCTTCGATCCATCCGAAACATTGTAGTAATTTATTTAATGCCGTATTTAAATCGCAAAAATCAGGAGTATTGATTTCTACAATGCATCCTTCTACATACCTTCTCTTTTTGGCACTTAACCATATTACTGTTTGAAATGGCTCAGGTGACGAATTTTTTATTTCTAATCCAAACTCGTAAGCAAGTGCAGATTTACCTTTCCCTCCTTCACCGGCCAATGCCCATCGCCTGCTTGCTGGGTTTAAAAACCAATTTCTCAATTCTCGAAATTCTGTGTTTCTACCTATGAAATTTGAGACAATTGATTCTAGCGGTGGGAGGAAATCTTCTAGTGGTGCTTTCTTCTCCTTGAGAGAACTGGAACCTCCACGAAGTCCATCCATTAATGTTTTGATCTTATCTGAATCTTCAGATAATCCCAAAACCATCAGTGTTCTTCTTGAACAATCCAATATGTTGAAAGAATCCTCGTATGAGAAGTCTTCTTCTGATGGATGAGATAAAGGATCTCTCAAGTTTTTGATTGACCTTGTCCACGAAAGTAGGTCCTGTTTTTTTCTTTTTGCCAAGCTGTCTTTTGGGTCTTCGCCAGCCAGTTCGAAGTAATAAAGATCTAATATGTTAAAGAAGTGATTCACGCTCAAAAAATCAAAATCGTCAATTATTTTGGATTCTGTCTCAAGTGCCTGGCGAGATATAAGCGCATTTTGTTTTATGTCATCCCACTCTTTTTTGAATGGTTTCTTCAATCGTTCTTCCCAATCTTGTGAAAATAGCTTGACCATTGATTCTCTAAGATATCGCACGATTGAATTTCGGAATATTCTTTGAATCCCTTCATAGCAGGCGACATTGTTTTCCATACAATCTCCTTAGTTCCATAAAGCTATTCTGTAACTGACTATTTGACCTGTTCACGCGCGCGTGAACAGGTGATCTTCCCAAATGGAACCTTTCACCATTACCATAAGGCCCACCGAAGCGCGCAATCATCTACCCGTTCAACCGCTCCCTGACAAACTCGATCGCCCCCGGCACCTGCTCCCAGTACGTTCCCGCATCCCGCCAGTAGTACCACGCCTGGTCGGCGCCGCCGACAGTGTAATGCCCCTCGCGCATGTTTCTCGGTCGCGCATGGCGCGCCTTCACAAGCTCTTTCGCAACAAGCGGCAACGATGAAACCGCCTGCCCGAACGCCTTTCCCGCCTGAGTCATTCGCTTCAGAGCGACAAGGGCCAGGACTCTGCCATATACCGTTTCGGCCATGTGGTCGTCAGCTGAGTCCTCGCACACCGTCAGCACATCCTTGTACCTCTTCAGCTTCAGGCAGCAATCCACCACGAGCACACGCACCCCCTGGTTGTCGCCCGGATTCAGGGCCAAGATTGTTTTAAAGATAGAGAGCGCCATCTCGGTATTGCCGCTCTCCATGTGCTGCAGGCCCACGGCATGATAGGCTCGCAGAAAGGGACGGTTTTCGAGCCAGCCCCATTCCAGCTTGTTGCCTGCGGCGCTGAACTGCTCGATGAAGCACTGCATGCCGACGTTAACCGCCTGTTCCCACAGCAGACTGGCTTCCAGCACATTGCCGCGCTGTTCGAGAAGCATGGCCAGGTGATGATACACATCGATGAAGTTGGGCGCCTCATGCAACAGCACCCGTAAGTGCCGTTCCAGCTCCGCCAGTGTGATACTGCCGCAATCACGAGCATCGAGTAGGTCGTTGAATTTCATCGCCATTTCATACGGTACGTCCGCGAAGCGCCACTCCCTGTTCCCGAGTTCTTCGAGCGCGGCCCTCTTGTTTGTAGAAGCGTTTATTGTGGGCTTTTTCACCAGCATCTTCCTTTCAGATATCATGTGGCGTCTACGGCGGTTGAAAACAAAAAAGCCGCCCTGTCGGATTGTATCCGAGCCGGACGGCTTCTTTGACCTACCTGTTCATCATTTCCCGCTCCCTCACACCAGGCTCTCCCCGGTCATCTCTTTGGGCTGGGGGATTCCCAGCAGCTTCAGCATGGTGGGCGCGATGTCCGCCAGCCGGCCGCCCTCTCGCAGCGTGGCGTCGCGGCGGCTCTCGTCCACCAGGATCAGCCAGACCGGGTTGGTGGTGTGGGCGGTGAACGGCTCTCCGTTCTCGTCCATCATCCGTTCGGCATTGCCATGGTCGGCGGTGATCAAAAGCCGCCCCCCCTTTGCCAGCACCGCTTCAACCACCCGTCCCGCGCAGGCATCCACCGCCTCCACCGCTTTAACGGCCGCCTCCAGCACGCCGGTGTGGCCGACCATGTCGCAGTTGGCGAAGTTGAGGACGATCACGTCGTATTGGTCGGCCTCCAGGCGGGAGAGCAGCTCCTCGGTCACCAGATGGGCGCTCATCTCCGGTTTAAGATCGTAGGTGGCCACCTCCTTGGGGGAGGGGATCAGGCAGCGTTCCTCTCCGGGAAAGGGGACCTCGCTGCCGCCGTTGAAGAAGAAGGTGACATGGGCATATTTCTCAGTCTCGGCGATGCGCAGCTGCCTAAGCCCCGCATTGCTCAGCACCCCGCCCAGCAGGTTGGTCATCTCCAGCTGCGGGAAGGCGATGGGAAGGCCGAAGGTGGCGTCGTACTCGGTCATGCAGACGTAGGAGGAGAGACGGGGAGGGGAGGGGCGGAGAAAGCCGTCGAAGCCATCCAGGGCCAGGGCGCGGGTGATCTCCCGGGCCCGGTCGGAGCGGAAGTTGAAGAAGATGAAGCCGTCACCATCCCTCACCGTCCCTACCGGCTGGTCATTGTCCGTGAGGACGGCGGGGAGGACGAACTCGTCGTACACCCCGGCGGCATAGCTCTGCCGGATGGCCTCACCCGCCGAGGGAGAGCGCTCCCCTTTACCCAGGACCATGGCGCCGTAGGCGCGCTCCACCCGCTCCCAGCGGTTATCCCGGTCCATGGCGTAGTAGCGCCCCATGACCGTGGCGATCCTGCCGCAGCCGATGCGCTCCAGCTCCACCTCAAGTTGGGAGAGGTAGTCGGCCCCGCTCTGGGGCGGCGTGTCGCGGCCGTCCAGCAGGCAGTGGACAAACACATCGGTCAGCCCTTCACGTTTGGCCAGTTCCAGCAGGGCGGAAAGGTGGCTGTTGTGGGAATGCACCCCGCCATCGGAGAGCAGGCCGGCCAGGTGCAGCCTGCCGCCGGCCGCCTTCGTTTTTGCGATGCACTCCAGGAGAACCGGGTTGGTGAAGAAATCGCCATCGACGATGGCCTTGCTGATGCGGGTCAGATCCTGGTAGACGACTCTGCCGGCGCCGATGTTGAGATGCCCCACCTCGGAGTTGCCCATCTGGCCGTCCGGCAGCCCCACCGCCATTCCCGAGGTGCGGATCTGGACATGGGGGTAGTCAGCCAAAAGCCGGTCCAGGTTGGGAGTCTGTGCCTGTGCCACGGCGTTGTGGTCCGGATCAGGGTTGATCCCCCAGCCGTCGAGAATCATCAGCAGCAGCGGTTGTTTCATGGGAAATCCTCTCTGTTCGAGACACACAACCAGATTCCGGGAATCGGCCCGCACAAAGCCATGAAAAGGGCTGATCAGTGGTGGTACGGCTCGTTGTTCAGGATGGTAAATGAGCGGTAGAGCTGCTCCAGCAGAAACACCCGCACCATCTGGTGGGTGAAGGTCATGGGAGACAGGGAGAGCAGCCGTCCGCGCCGCCGGAAAGCATCGGAAAAGCCGTAGGCCCCGCCGATGACGAAGACCAGATCCGCGGTGCCGCTGTCGCGCTGTTTGCCGATATACGCAGCCAGACCGGGAGAATCCATCTGCTCTCCCCGCTCGTCCAGCAAAAGCAGCGTAGCCCCGGGCGGGATCTGCTTCTCAAGCCGTTCGCATTCGCGCCGCCGCATCTCCTCGGCCATGGCCCCCTTCTCGTCACGAACCTCCACCAGTTCCAGGGGAGCATAGCGCCGGATTCTGGTGCCATAGTCGGCCAGAGCCTGTTTCACCCACTCCTCCCGGCTCTTGCCGACCCAGAGGACGCGCAGTCTCACCTATTCGCTCTCTCCGTGGGGAGTGCGTATGGCCGCGGGCAGTTCAAGCTCCGGCGCCATGTGCCAGAGCCCGTCCAGATCGTAGTAGCGGCGCACCGGTTCGTGGAAGATGTGGACCAGCACGTCGCCGTAGTCCATGACAATCCACTTCCCTTCGGACTCGCCCTCGATATCGTTGACCTTGCCGAACTTCTTCAAGCCGATGCGGATGCTGTCGGCGATGGCCTGAACCTGACGGTCGGAACCGCCCGAGGCGATCACCAGATAGTCGGCGATGGAGGAAATCGTGGAGATGTCCAGGGCGCGGATGTCAAAAGCCTTCTTGTCGGAGGCCAGCTCGGCGCACCTGATCGCCCGCTCCCGGGAGGTCAGATCTGTTTTTTCTTCTTCTGCTTGTGTCATGGACATTCTGAATAGATCCTCTGTTCCTTGATGTACGCCTCCACCTGGGGGGGGACGAGGTAGGTAATGGAGCGCCCTGTCGCTGCCAGCCGGCGAATCTCGCTGGAGGAGATGTCCAGCAGGCATCCCGCGAAAAAATGGACACGGGTACCTCCCACATGCTCCAGGCTGCGGGAGGCGGGAGTATAACGGAGTTCCCCCTGGATATCAACCGGCAAGGCCGACAGGGGGTCGCTGACCTGACGGCCGGGGCGTTCCACGACGATCAGGTTGCAGGAACGCAGTATGTCGGCGTAGCGACGCCACAGTCCCAGCTCCAGGAAGGAGTCGCTGCCGATGATGAAGTACAGTTCCGCCTGGGGGTGCTGCTCGCGGAACGTGCCGATGGTATCGATGGAGTAGGATTTTCCGGGGCGCTGTCCCTCGATCTCGGAGAGCTCGAAGGCCCGGTTTCCGGCGATGGCCAACCTGACCATCTGGCAGCGCTGATGAAAGGGCACCTCGCCGGCCAGCGGTTTGTGGGGAGGGTCTGCCACCGGAATGAACAGCACCCGGTCCAGCCCGCACAACTCGCGTGCCTCCTCGGCGATGCGCAGATGGGCCATATGTACCGGATTGAACGTGCCACCCATCAGGCCGATTTTCATGATGGACAAACCATTACCGCGACACTCCCCTCTTCCTGAGGATCAACATAGCCAGTGCCTGTACAGCATCGTTGGCCAATCCACGAAGCTCTTCCATTCCGCCCCCTGGATCACAGGTTTCGGCTGAAACCATCAGGACCGCTACCGTTCTGTCGCGCAGAACCAGCGGCAGAACGAACAGGGGAGTGTCGCCGGAGAGCCCCAACAGTCCGAGAATCCGTCGGTTCTCCGACGTGTCGATGAGGTGGCCCAAAGAAAAACGTCCACTCGCGGCCACATCACACACCACCGACGATTCTCCCAGAATCAGGCCTCCCATGTCGCTAGAGTCGATCATCCTGCCGTTGCTGACCCCACGCCAACCAACGGCAGCGCCTCCACGAAGTTGAAACAGTGCACCGGTGCCTAAGGCTTGCGCAACATACTCGATCAGAAGGTTACCCACCTCATCCACGGTACGGGCCTGAGCCAGTTTCCCGGTGAAACGTTCCAGAACTGGAGTTGTCGCCGGCTTATCGGCAAAGACCGCGTTCAGCGAAGAGTAATCCTCATACTCCTGCTCTCCTCCCTCCCCATTCAACCCCAGCTTCTCTCGTGTGTCGACCTTACCCCCGTGTACGGAGTATCGACGAGGCTTTCCGCGAACGAGCATGCGGTAGCGCGACTCGCCGCCGCTGATCCGGTAGTATCTGGCCTGGGCATCTGAAATGTGAACATCGGGAGCGATGTAGGGCTGCACCACGCGTCCGGTCATGAAGGCTATGTCTTCCAGTGCCCTGAAATCGTTCGGGTCGCTCATGGCCAGCCCCAAGCGTTTTCGTTCCAGCTTGAAGGGCATGACGTTGTACTTTACCGCCATGGAGCGGGAAAAATCGCGAATAACCTCTCCGGGAATCGACGACAACTCGGAACGGCCGACAAAGGGGACCCCCAGCTTGGCGCTTAAGGCGCGGCCGAGAGCGTTTTCCTCCACATAGCCCAGTTCAAACAGGGCGCTGCCCAGCTTGATGCCACGGCCAGCCTGGCTCTCCAGCGCCTCTTCCAGTTGGGTGTTCGTGATCAGCCGATCGCGGAGTAACAACTCTCCCAGTCGTAATTCCATTACGCACTCCCTCGCTCTAACGCGATGACCGCCGGAACAATCACGATCTCCATCAGGGAAATCCCCGGCCACGCGCCGCGGGGTCTAGTCATCCGTGAAGCCATGGCTGCTTCTGATCACGAAACGCGGCCGCTGGCGCACTTCCTGATAGATCTTGCCCACATATTCGCCCACGACTCCGATTCCCAGGATGATGATGCCGGCAAAGAAGAGCAGGATCGCGAACAGGAGCAGGCTCCACTCCAGCCCGGCGCCCACAAGGAAGCGCCAGATCAAAAGAAGCAGCGTGAGCAGGGCAGCGAAGAACGTGGTGGCCAGTCCGAGGCGGGTGAACAGGCGCAGCGGCACGATCGAGCAAGAGGTGATCTGATCGACAGTTCCGCGCAGCAGAGCGGAGAGCGGAGCGTTCCCCTCACCACTGCCGCGTTCGGAGTGAAGGCCACGGATTTCCGCAGGGTTCGAGCAGAAGGAGTAGGCCAGGACCGGAATACTGGTGGTGGTCTCCCGGCAGCGGTTGATGGTGGCTACGATATTCCGATGGTAGGCCCGCAGCGTACAGCCGGGATCGCTCATGCGCATGCCGGTCAGGGCGGTGCCGGCCAGGCTGAGCAGCCGCGTCGCCACCCGACGGAGAGCATTGTCCTGGCGCTTCTGGCTGATGATCCCGACCAGGTCGCGCCCCCGCTCCATCTCGGCCACGAGCCGCGGAATCTCTTCCGGCGGGTCGCTCAAGTCGGCAGCCAGCGTGACGACGATCGTCCCCCCGGCTTTTCCGAACCCGGCCAGGAAGGCCGTCTGACCGCCGAAGCTACCGTTCAGTTCGATGATCTTGACACCGGGATACTCCTTCGCCATACCACGGAGAATCTGGGCCGAGCGGTCGCGGGAACCGTCATCGGAGAAAATGACCTCAAACGCCTTGCCCATACCCTGCAAAACCGGGTAGAGCCGCTCCATGAAGGGGGTCAGGTTGTATTCATCATCGCGAACCGCAACAACGATACTCAGATAGGGATGGTTCATGGGCTGCTCACGCCATCAGCCCGCCGACAGTTCAGTCAGCAGTTCCTGACCATACAGCCCCTTCTGCCAGTCGCGCATGCCGGCGATGCCGTCCAGCGCAGCGATGCTGGCGGGATTGGCATCGGCGATCCCCTCCAATAGCCAGTTGGGGGCTATCACCCCCGGCTCGAGCCCCAGCCTGCGGCTCTCCCCCTGGCGCCAGGATTTGAGGCACTTGATGCGTTCCTTTGTTCCGTCGGCAGGCTCCTCGCGCTGCAAACGGGGAAAACGGGGCAACCGCTCCTCGGGCAGTGCCAGGGCGTCGGTCACGGCTGACAGAACCCTTTCGCCAAGACGCTGGATCTGCCCGGGTGTCATGCCCTTGATGAACGACAGTTCGGCCAGGGTGCGGGGTTTCTTTTCTGCTATTTCCAGCAGCGTATCGCCCGACATGACCTTGAAAGGCGGGCGGTCCAGTTCCCGCGCCTGGCTGTCGCGCAGCTGCAGGAGCTCTTCCAGCACCGCGAGCGCCCGTCCCCGCAGCTTGCCGGCTCCCTTGCAGGCGAGAAACAACGGACCTTCTTTCTCGCTGACCCTGGCCTGGCAGACCAGGCGGCACTCCTCCTCCAGCCAGGCCAGGCGCCCCTTCTCCACCAGTTCGTCCCGCAGCATGTCGTACAGGCGCAAAAGGTCGGCGGTATCGGCAACGGCATAGGCGCGCATCTCGGGGGAGAGCGGGCGCTTGCTCCAGTCTGCCTTCTGGTATTTCTTGTTCAGTTCGATGCCGAAACGAGCCTTGAGCAGCGCGGCCAGACCGAATTCGGTGATACCCAGCAGGCGCGAAGCGATCATGGTATCGAACAGGTTCGTCACTTCGATGCCATGATCGCGGTGCAGCGAGCGGATGTCATAGTCGGCACCGTGCATGACGATCAGTATGTCCCGGTTGCCCAGCGGAGCGGCCAACGGCGACAGATCCTTCAGTGCCAGGGGGTCGATCAGCCAGCTCTCGGTTCTGGTCGATATCTGTATCAGACAGACTTTTTCGCGGTAGTGGTGCAGCGAATCCATCTCCAGATCCACGGCAACTTCTCGTTCGGAATTGATACTGCCGGCCACTTCGGCCAGCCTCCCTCCGTCGGTTATCATTTCGCAGGCCCCCGCCCGCTGTTCCTGTGATGTCAAACGCTAAACTCCCTCAGTATTTTGTACGTTGTCGTGCGTTGGGCGGCCTTGAATCCCGCCCCGGCGATCAGGGCCGCCATCTGGTCGCGGGACATGCGGAAGCGGCATCCGGCGGCTGCCACGACGTTTTCCTCCAGCATGGTGCCCCCCAGATCGTTTGCGCCAAAGGAGAGCGAAACCTGCGCCAGTTTGGCCCCCTGGGTGACCCAACTGGCCTGGATGTTGGGGATGTTGTCCAGCACGATCCGCGACAGGGCCAGGACCTTCAAGTATTCGACTCCGGTGGCGGTTTCGCCCCCCAGCTCGGTGTTACCGGGCTGGTAGGTCCAGGGGATAAAGGCGGTGAACGATCCGCCGTCATCCTGCAGTTCGCGCACGCGGAACAGGTGCTCCACGATGTCTTCCAGCCGCTCTCCGCAGCCGAACATCATGGTAGCCGTGGTGGGCATGCCCAGCCTGGCCGCCTTGAGCATCACCCTGCTCCACTGGCGCCAGCCGATCTTGTTGGGGGATATGGCGCCGCGCACCTCATCCACCAGGATCTCGGCGCCCCCCCCCGGGATGGAATCGAGCCCGGCATGATGCAACCGTTCGAGCGCGGTATCGATGGTCAGTCCGGAAACCCTTGCTATGCAGGTGATTTCGGCAGGTGAGAGCGAGTGGTTCTGCACCATGGGAAAGCGCGTGCCGATCTCGCGGAACAGCTCCTCGAAGTAATCGATGGTGAGGGAAGGGTTGAGCCCCCCCTGCATAAGCAGTTGGGTGCCTTCCAGCTCAACCAGTTCTGCTATCTTGGCGAAAATCTCGTCCGGCGTCAGAACGTAGGCGTCTTCGGCAGCTGAGTCCCGGTAGAATGCGCAGAACGAGCAGCGGGATTCGCAGATGTTGGTGTAGTTAACATTGCGGTCAACGACAAAGGTAACCCTGTTTTCAGGATGATAGCGACGTCGTATTCCATCTGCCTCCCTGCCCAGCGCCAGCAGATCGGCATGTTTCAGGAGCTGGAGCGCTTCGTCCCGCTCCAGGCGGTTGTGTGAAGCCAGTATTTCATGGGTGCTGGTTTGTGTCATTCACTCTGCGATTTCTCTGTTTGTAGTTCCCACAATCGGTTCACTCAAGGAGCTGCTGGTCATGCGCGGATAGCTTCTGCGGTCATACCGGTCCTGCGCTGCGGCTACCTCTCAGTGGAGCTTCAGGAAGAGCGTCTCCACTGCGCCACTGCCACGAAAGCGGACCTGCAACCGCAGTTCGCGGACTGTGGGCGCTTCTCCGGGAAAATAGATGAAGCCGCTTGCCAGGGATCCGTCGGGAATAATTTTGCCCTCGATCCCCTTTTCACGGAGATCTTCGCCAATCTTGAAACTCCGGCTGCGCTCGGCATCGCTCCCTGACGCACCGCCGATTACCGCGCCCCCGGCGCCGCCGATAACGCCCCCCTTGACAGTGGCCTCTCCAACACCATGGCCCGACACGATGCCGACGGCCAGCCCCAACAGTGCTCCGGCTGCGGCGCCATAGGCGGCGCCCTTGCCCGCACCGCCGGCAACTGCGCCACCCTGGGTGCTCTTTTCTACCCGCTCGACCGCCTCACCATTGGAGAGAATCTTCCAGTAGCTGTTGCCCATGTCCACCAGGAAGGTCTGTCCGGAGACGATTTCAACCCCCTGTCCGCTCCTGTTGTCAATAACCACCTGTACGGGAAGCACGCCGCTGTTCCGGATGTCGAAGCCGAAGGTCTGCTGCGCCTTTGTCTGGTCGAAGAAGGCTTCCCCTCCGACCATAAGGCCGGACAGATTCTGGTAGTTGGCGTAGTCCTGGGGTGGCCTGAACGGTGCCACCCGGTTTTCATAGGTGGCGCAGGCGGAAAGTTGGGCGGCAATGAGTAGCGCGCAGAAAAATCTCTTCATGCCAAACCTCCGATCAAATGAGTGGAAGCGACTGAGTCACTTTAGTTCAGAAACGGCTCATCTGCAACTCCATTCTGTCCCGTCCATGCGCCAAAAACCGGAAACAGCTCCAGAAGCGCCAAATTCTCGATCTGAGCGCATCGACCCCAAAAACCATAGCAGCCCCTTGCCAAAACCGCAAAAACACCCCGGACAGAACCGGTTTCCGGGGCATACCCTGAGCCGGCCGATCAGGTTTTGCTGACAGGTCGCATGACGACCAGGCAGCGTTCGCCGCTGTCCAGCGGCAGGCGGTAGGGGTGCAGTGAGCTGACCTCATGGCGCAGCGCTGCCAACGTCGTCTTCGCCTCTTCCATCTCGTCGCCCGCAGCTGGACCTTTCATGGCAATCAGCCTGCCCCCTTCGGCAAGCAGGGGAGCAGTCAGGCGCACGAACAGCCCCAGATCAGAAAACGCGCGGGAGGTGATCACGTCAAACGAGCGGCCGTGCGTGGCGTGCAGCGATTCGATGCGCGCATGCAGGGCCTGAAAGCGCTGCAGCCGCAGCAGGCGCGCCACATGGCGCTGGAAGTGTATTTTTTTCCCCACCGCGTCTACCGAAACCGTTTCCAGACCAGGTATGGCAATCTTCAGGGGGATGGCGGGGATCCCCGCCCCGGAACCCACATCCAGGACGCGCTCGGCGCTATCCAGCTGCCGGGCGAGAAAGAGCGAATCCGCGATATGCTTGACCGCTATCTCGCCATCGTCGGCTATGGCAGTCAGATTTACCCTGAGGTTCCATTTTTTCAGTTCCGTCGCGAACAGCTGGAAGTCACGCAGCTGTTCCCCGGTGAGCTCAAACTGCATTTCTTCCGTTGCCCTTTGCAGCGTTTCCCGAAACCGGTTCATGCTCATCCCTGTTTCCTGGCTCCGGCATGGGCCTTGAGGGCAATGGAGAGCACGGAAACAGCAGCCGGCGTGACCCCGGGAATACGAGAGGCCTGGCCAAGCGTATCGGGACGGACTTTGGTCAGCTTTTCCTTCACTTCGGTGGTCAGGCCGTTGATTGCGGCATACTCCATATCCATCGGTATGGGGGTGTTTTCCAGCTTTGCGGAGCGCCGGATCTGCTCCAGCTGCCGCTCGATATATCCCTGATATTTAATCTGGATTTCCACCTGTTCGCGCACCACGGAAGGTGTTTCACGTGAAACAGTGTCGAAACTGAGCAGATCGTCGTAGGTGATCTCGGGGCGCCGCAGCAGCTGTTCATAGCTGGTTCCTTTCTGCAGATCCGGCAATCCCCTGCCCGTGAAATACTCCTCTTCCGCCTGACTCATACTGATCCGCGTGGCAGCCAGGCGTTCACGTTCCGCCTGAATCATGTCCCGCTTGCGCAGATAACCCTCATACTCCGCATCAGACACCAGTCCCACCCGATAGCCGATTTCCCGCAGGCGCTGATCGGCGTTATCCTCGCGCAGCAGCAGACGGTATTCTGCGCGAGAAGTAAACATGCGGTAGGGTTCTTTGGTCCCCAGGGTGATCAGGTCGTCTATCATGACACCGATGTACGATTCGCTGCGGGAAAGGATCAGCGGTTCCTCGCCACGCGTGCGCAGGGCAGCGTTGATTCCAGCGACTATCCCCTGACCGGCAGCCTCCTCGTAGCCCGAAGTACCGTTGATCTGTCCGGCGTGGTACAGGTTGGTGATAGCCTTTGTCTCCAGAGAGGTGTGCAACTGGATCGGATCGACGTAGTCGTACTCGATTCCATAGGCCGGTCGCATGATCTCGACCCGCTCCAGGCCCTCCATGGAGCGGTAGAATGCAATCTGGATATCGATGGGCAGGGAGGTGGACATGCCGCTGGGGTACATCTCGACCGTATCCAACCCTTCCGGTTCGATAAATGCCTGGTGGCGGTCCTTGTCCGGAAACCTGACCACCTTGTCCTCGATGGAGGGGCAGTAGCGCGGCCCGATGCCTTCGATGATCCCGGCATAGAGCGGGGAACGATCCAGTCCGGAACGGATGATGTCGTGGGAGCACTCGTTGGTATAGGCGATGTGGCAAGGAACCTGACGCATGGTGATGCGCTCGGTAGAGAAAGAGAACGGCTGCGGCGGATTATCGCCGTGCTGCGGTTCAAGCCGGGAAAAATCTATGGTACGACCGTCAAGCCTAGCCGGTGTGCCGGTCTTAAGCCTGCCCACCTGCAATCCGAGCTGTTTGAGTTGATCGGACAGCCCGATTGAGGGCAGGTCCCCGGCGCGACCCCCTTCATAGTGGGTAAGACCGATATGTATCAGACCGCGCATAAAGGTCCCCGTGGTCAGCACCACGGTCTTTCCAAGGAAGCGGATTCCGGAGCGGGTATCCACACCGCGAACGACACTGCCGTCGCAGTGCAGCGCGGTGACTTCACCCTGCTTCAGATGAAGGTTGTCCTGATTCTCCAGCACGCGCTTCATGCGCAGGCGATAAAGTTGTTTGTCGGCCTGGGCCCGGGATGCGCGAACGGCGGGACCCTTCCTGGTGTTGAGAATGCGGAACTGTATTCCGGTGGCGTCTGTATTCCGTGCCATCTCGCCACCAAGTGCGTCGATCTCCTTGACGAGATGCCCCTTTGCCAGGCCACCGATGGAGGGGTTGCACGACATGAGCGCTATGGCGTCCAGGTTTATGGTCAGCATCAGCGTCCGGCATCCCATGCGCGCCGCTGCCAAGGCAGCCTCGCAGCCGGCATGGCCGGCGCCAACCACGATTACATCGTATTCAAAATCGTACGTCATCATGAATTCTATCTCCGACGTTTCACGTGAAACATGTCCCTAAATACTGTGGTCGCGGCAACCTACTTTCCGATACAGAAGGAGGAAAAGATCAGATCGAGAACGTCTTCGTTCGTCACCTGTCCCGTCACCTCACCCACCGACGCCAACGCCTCCCGAAGATCCAGCGCCAGAAGGTCAAGAGAAGCACCTGAATCAAGCCCCTGCCGGAATCTGGACAGAGACCCATCCGCGGAGCTCAGCGCATCGCGGTGCCGCACCCGTGAAATGGCGACATACTCCCGGTTATCGATGGCCTGACTGGAGACGAACAATGATCGGACAGTGCTCTTTAGATCATCGACCCCTTCACCCGACTCGGCGGAAAAAGAGACCTGCGGCAGATTGCAACACTCGGACGGCAGTTCAAGAACGCGGGGAAGGTCGGCCTTGTTAATGGCCGCAACAAACCTGTTTCCCTGCAAGGCATCGAGGATAAGCCGGTCTTCCGGGCCAAAGGGGCGCGAACCGTCCAGAACGAACAGGATCAGGTCGGCTTGGGGAATTTTCTCCAGTGCACGGTTGATCCCCTCCTGCTCAATCACATCGTCAGTATGGCGAATTCCCGCCGTATCCAGGAGACGAACCGCAAGCCCCCCAAGATTGATCGTTTCCTCGATAATGTCGCGGGTGGTACCGGGAAGGTGAGTAACGATGGCCCGATTTTCGTTGAGCAGACGGTTGAGCAGGCTTGACTTGCCGGCATTCGGTTTCCCGATGATCAGGACCGATATTCCCTCGCGCAGGAGACGTCCCTCATGAAAGTCCTCAAGCAGGCGCCGTATGTGGGTCTGTGCCCCCTCGACGGATGAACGGATGCTGTCCATATCCGTTTCACCCAGATCGTCCTCGGGAAAGTCGATGTATGCCTCGATCAGTGCCAGCGCATGCAGCAGCAGTTGACGTGCCTCGGCGATGCGCGAAGAGAGAACGCCTCCCCGCTGGCGTTGGGCCAGCGCAAGCGCGGCATCGGTCTGGGCAGAGATGATATCCATTACAGACTCGGCCTGGACGAGATCGATCCGGCCATTGAGGAAAGCCCGGCGGGTAAACTCTCCCGGTTCCGCCAGACGCGCCCCTGCGCGGAGGGCCAGCGACAGAATCCGCTCAACAACCAGCATGCCGCCATGGCAATGCAGTTCCAGCACATCCTCCCGCGTATAGGAGTGGGGGGCGCGCATGATAACCGCCATAACCTCATCCACAACCGCGCCGGTCTGAATGTCGATCAGCGTGCCATAATAAAAACGGTGGCTGATGAGGCCACCGCTGCGCACCGGTCTGAAGAGGGTTTCAGCTATGCAGGATGCACTCCCGCCGCTAATCCGGATTATGCCGATACCGCCATTGCCGGGGGGAGTGCTGATTGCCGCTATGGTATCCCTCATGTACATTGACGCTACTCCGCCACGACCGGGATCAGTCGTTGACCAGTTTATTGATGTACATCTGCTGGCCGATCGTGAGTATGTTGTTCAGCAGCCAGTACAGGACCAGTCCTGACGGGAAATTGAGGAACATGAACGTGAAGACCACGGGGAGAGCGAGCATCATCTTTGCCTGCATCGGGTCCATGGTGGAAGGCGTCATCTTCTGCTGGATGAACATGGTGGCGCCCATGAGCAGGGGGAGGGGGCCGATGACAAAGGGAAGCCCCAGCATCTGGCCGAACAGGTTGTCCGGGCCAGAAAGGTCGGTGATCCAGAAGTAGAAGGGTGCATGCCGAAGTTCGATGGAGAACATCAAGGCCTTATAGAGGGCGAAAAAGACCGGTATCTGGACCAGCATGGGAAGGCAGCCTCCCAGCGGATTGACCTTGTGATCGCGGTACAGTTCCATGACTGCCTTGTTCATACCCTCGCGATCATCCTTGTACTTCTCCTTCAGCGCGGCCATCATCGGCTGGATCTTCTGCATATCCTTCATGGACTTGTAGCTCTTGTGAGTCAGGGGGAAGAAGAGAGCCTTGAGAATGATGGTAATGATGATGATTGCGACACCGTAGTTCCCCACATAGCGGTAGAAGTACTTCAGGGTATACAGGAGCGGCTTGGCGATGACCGTGAACCACCCCAGGTCCAGGGATTGTTCAAGGGAGTTGCCCTGGGCCTTGAGAATGTCGATATCCTTGGGGCCAACGAACAGGCGGTGCACGACCGTGACCGACTGACCCGGGGTGACCGTGATGCGGGGCGAGGAGACGGTGGACTCCAGGAACCCGGCCCCGTTCTTCCTTAGCTCCACCGATGCGATGCTGCCGCCCTCGGAAAGGATGGCGGTGAGGAAATACTTGTCCGCAAAACCGGCCCACTGGAGGTTCTTGTCGTAGAGTTTGGAAGCTGAGGAAACATCCTTGAGCTTGTCGCTCTCCAGGCTGTTGTCGCTATAGAGATAGGAGCCAGCTGTTTCGAAACGACTATCTTTTGCCTTAACCAGACCCGGATAGGTCATCACCTGCTGCACTGTTCCGACCAGCGGCACGGCCATGTTGTTGAGTACCTGGGTATCAAGTTTGATCCCGTACGAATCGCCGCTGAAGGTGTAGATCTTTCGTACGGTAAAGCCCTGTCCGGAGTTGTGGGTGAAAACGAGCTGTTTCTTTTCTCCACCAGCCATGGTCACAGCCGTGGCATCGGCGACAAAGGGAGCGCCCTCGGGAAGATTGAAACCGCTCGCACGGGTGGAAAAGGTGAGCACGGAGGGATCAGCATCCGAGCCAAGGACAACCGGTTGTGCGTCAGGGAGGTTCTTCTCGCGGTACTTCTTCAGGGTCAGGCTCTTCAGCGCGCCACCGCGCGAGGAGAAAACCGCCGTATAGAGACCGGTGCGTACGGTAACGTCCGGCTGCTGGGCAGTCGCTGGCAGCGAAGGTGCGCTTGCCGAGGGTTGGACACCAGCCGCAACCGGCTGGCCTGCTGAAACGGGCGCCGAAACAGCTTGTCCCGTTGACTCCGGTTGAACCGGTTTCTTTTCAGGGGCGAACAGCAGGGAAAAAACATAAAAAACGGTTATGGAAAGGATGACTGCCAGCAGAGTACGCTTTTCCATGAAAGCTCCAGTCTGATCTAGTTATGGTACGGGGTCATATCCGCCAGGATGAAAAGGATGACACTTGCAGATTCTCAGCACGGTCAGACAAAGCCCCCTGGCTAGTCCATGGCGGAGAATTGATACTCGGGAATATTCGGAACAGGAGGGATAAAAACGGCAGGTCTGCGGCAGAAGCGGTGAAAGCATCCGTTGATACAGACTGATTACAAGGAGCAGACTTCTCTTACACATGGAGATGCGCCCATACGCCTGAAGGCTTTTTCGAGTTCGCGCTGTACGCCACGGAAATCCATTGCCGCCGATTCGCGGCGGGCAATCACGTTCATATCCACCGGAGGAAGCGTCCTTCTGCTGCACCTGAAGGTCTCTCTGACAAAACGCTTGATTCTGTTGCGGACCACGGCGCAACCGGTTTTCTTGCTCGCCGTTATTCCCAGTCGCGGCAGATCATGCCCATTATCCTGCCAGACAATGAGAAACCCCTTGACGGTCACTTTTGCGGCTGCATTCTGAAGTGCAACAAAATCAGCACGTTTCCGGAGCCGAACCGACTTTGGAAACGTGCTGACGTCGTCTGAACCTGAACCGGCGGGGATGTTACTTGGTGGCAATGCGAACAGCCAGATTCTTGCGACCCTTTGCTCTCCTGCGCTTGATGACAAGACGACCATTTTTCGTCGCCATTCTCACAAGAAAACCGTGGGTCCTTTTACGGGAAGTATTGCTCGGTTGAAATGTTCTTTTCATGGTTTCACCCCTGGTATTGTTTTTCAGGAATCGATTCTTTAATCATAACACGGCATACTTGTCAAGCCTATTTTCAGGATGATAAATCCAGCGTCACTGATTTGCCTTGAAAAACATACCGTCCTCTGCTACCCTTCTGCAACGGAAAAAAGCATATAATTTCAAATAAATACAAGTAAATACCTAAAATATAAAAGAAAAAAGTTATCAACAGATGTTGAAAATCTTGTTGATAAGTTATTCAGTTTTCCACAACCGCATACATAACCCTGCGTATTCCATTGGTGATTCCTAAATCGCCCGGATGTTGATAACCGTTGTTAATTTCCCTAATGTGATGTGACTTCCTCTATGCACGATGTCTGGCGACAAGCCACCGAAAACCTCGAAAAAGTACTGTCAGAGAGTGACTTTACGACATGGATTCAACCCATATCCTACAGTCATGCCGATGACACGACAGTCTTCCTTACGGTTCCCACGCTCTTCTTCAAGGAGTGGATCGATGAACACTACCGTCAGGTGCTTGTCGGCGCCCTCTCCGTCACGGCGGGAAAAAAGTATTTCATCGAGCTCGTGGTGCAGGAGGAGGACCAGAACGCCGAAGTGCCCCAGGCCGAAGACCTGATCATAAAGGGGCACCAGGAAATCGAGCAACCTGTCACCAGCCAGCCGGAAACCAGCTCCAGCTCCCTCAATCCAAAATACACCTTTGAGCTCTTCGTCAGCGGAACGGGAAACCAGTTCGCCCATGCCGCGGCCATGGCGGTGGCCAACAACCCGGCCGACACCTACAATCCGCTCTTCATCTACGGCGGCGTCGGCCTGGGCAAGAGCCACCTTCTCAACGCCATCGGCCACACTATCCGGTCATCCTCACCAAACCTGAGCGTCTGCTACTGTTCAGCGGAAAAGTTCATGTACGAAATGGTCAATGCCCTACGCCAGAAACGCATGGACCAGTTCAGGTCACGCTTCAGAAACCTGGACGTGCTCCTGGTGGACGATATCCAGTTCATTTCCGGAAAGGTGGGCACGCAGGAAGAGTTCTTCCACACCTTCAACGCACTCTACGACATGCAGAAGCAGATCGTGATCACCTCCGATAAATTTCCGCGGGAAATATCGGATCTGGAGGAACGACTGCGCTCCCGCTTCGAATGGGGTCTGATCGCGGATATCCAGCCGCCGGATCTCGAAACCAAGATAGCCATATTAAAGAAGAAATCAGAAATAACCCGCATCCAGCTCCCCGAGGACGTGATCTACTTCCTGGCTTCCAGCGACACACGCAACATACGCGAACTGGAGGGAATGCTCATCCGCCTGGGCGCCTACAGCAGCCTGCAGGGCATCCCCATCACCCTGGACATGGCTCGGGAGAATCTGAAGGAGATCATCGGCGACAGGCGCAAGGACATAACCGTCGAGTTGATCCAAAAGGTGGTCGCGGAACAGTTCGGCCTCAAGATGGCTGACCTGAAATCAAGCAAGCGGCTGAAAAATTTCGTTCAGGCCCGTCAGATCGCGATCTGGCTCTGCCGGGACATGACCAGCTTTTCCTATCCGGACATCGGCGCGAAATTCGGGGGCAAGGACCATTCAACAGTCATCTACGCAGCCAAAAAAATCGATCTGGCACTGAAGGACGACCCTAAACTATCAAGAATCATTGAGGATATTAAACTTATCCTCCTCAAGTAGGGATAAGCTGTTGATAGCCTGTGCAGCCATTGTTCACAACTCAGGCGCTGTTGATAAGCCCCGCAAAGTGGGCAGTATCATCAACAGCCACCAAGGCGGAATTCTCATTCAAAATCCAAACCTTGAACGGTTATCACCAGATTCACAGCCCCTATAACAACAACAAAGCTTTTCTTTTTTAATAAAAGATACTGACAGTAAGGAGTGACCCATGGAATTCAGAATTGACAAGGAAGTCTTCCTCAAATCGCTTCAAAAGATACAGGGTATCGTCGAAAAGCGAACCTCCATGCCGATCCTGTCAAACGTATTGCTGGAAGCCACCGAATCGTCACTCCGCGTCACGGCAACCGACCTGGAAGTCGGAATGAAATGCATCTACCCGGCTGAAATCGTCTCTCCGGGGAGAATCACCGTGGGAGCCAAGAAAATCTACGAAATCGTCAAGGAACTGCCCAACCAGCAGATCAGTTTTTCCGCCAAGGACAACGACTGGGTGGAGATAAGATGTGGCAAGGTTCATTTCAATATCGTCGGATTATCGGCCGAGGAATTTCCCTACTTCCCCGAAGTGCACGAGGAGAACCTGTTCGAAATCGAGAGCGCCCTGCTCAAGGGAATGATCGAAAAGACCTCCTATGCCATCTGCAACGATGACACGAAGTACAACTTAAACGGCCTGTTCGCCAAGACGGAAATCAACGACGACGACGTACAACTGCTCAAGATGGTTGCCACCGATGGCCACCGGCTCTCCATCGCCAGCTGCCCGTTCAAGGGCAACGCGGGCCAGGAGCTTTCCAAGGGGGTCATCCTCCCCAAGAAGGGTGTCTACGAACTGAAGAAGATCGCCGAGGAAGATGGCGGGACGCTGCTGTTCGGATTCATGGACAACAGCGCCGTCATCAAACGGGGCGATTCCTACATGGTAATGCGCCTGGTTGACGGAGAATTCCCCGACTACAACCGCGTCATTCCCACGTCGAATGACCGAAGCATCATCATCAACTGTGACGACTTCACCCACTCGGTACGCAGGATGGCCATACTCTCCAGTGAAAAATTCAAGGGAATCATGCTGGATATATCCGAATCCAGCATCAGGATCTCCTCCAGCAATCCCGAACTGGGAGACGCCATGGAAGAGATCGATGTCAGCTACGGCGGCGAGCCGTTCTCGGTCAGATTCAACGCCCGCTACCTCCTGGACGTACTCGCCGTAACCGAGACCGAATCAGTGGAGATGAAATTCAAGGATGAACTGGCGCCTTCCATCATCCTGCCGGACAAGAGCGACAGCTTCCTGGCCGTTATCATGCCCATGAGACTCTGACAGAAGGATTTGTGCGCCTCACCAGACTAAGTATCGCCGATTTCCGCAACATCGGATCCGTGCGCTTCACGCCAGGCAGATGCTTCAACCTGATTCATGGCCGCAACGGCCAGGGCAAGACCAATCTGCTGGAGGCCATCTACCTGCTGGGAAGTCCGCGTTCATTCCGCAACGCCCGTCTGCCGGATTTCATCAGGCATGGAGAGAAGCAAGCGCACCTCCACGGCGAGGTCGAATCTGCCGGCATCCATGGCAGAATCGGCCTGAGCATCGAGAACGCGGGACGCAGGGTGGAACTGGACGGCAAGGGGATCCAGCGCGCATCCGACCTGTACGGAAGAATCAACGTCGTTGTCTTCTCTCCCGATGACACCGCCATGGTCAGGTACGGCCCAGAGACACGCAGACGCTACCTGGATCGGACGATCTACATGTGCGATATCGGTTATCTGCACTGCTGGCACGCATTTCAGCGCATCCTCAAGCAGCGTAACCAGTTGCTGAAAAACAGCGACAGAAGCGGCCTGGACACCTGGACCGAACAGCTGGCCGAGACCGGAGCCGAGATCATCGTCCGTCGCCGGCGCTTCGTAGAGCGATTGAACGTCATGCTGCAGCGGCACTACGGAAACATATCCGCCGGAGAGGAAACAGCATCCGTAGCCTATGAGCCGGAGGGAATCAACTCCCAGGAACAGCAACGCGTGCGTGAAGAGCTTCTGGAACTCTTCCAGCGCAGCCAGCAGAGCGACATCCGCCAAGGCACCACCACTAGCGGCCCGCATCGCGATGACCTGAAATTCCGGCTCGACGGCCGCCCCCTGAAATCATTCGGCTCCACCGGACAGCAGAAGAGTTTCGTGCTGGCGCTGAAGATGGCGGAAATAGACAATCTCACGGACATCTTCGGGGAACCGCCGCTCCTGCTGCTGGATGACGTGAGCTCCGAACTGGATGACGCGAGAAGCGGCAACCTGCTGCATTTCCTCCTGAACATGGACATCCAGGTATTCATGACAACCACGCAACGGTCCCCGGTTCTGCTGGGCGCCGCGGCACACTGCGCCGTATTCCACGTGGAGCACGGCAATCTGACGTTTGAGGGAAATGAAAAGCATGAGTGAACACAACAACGTGACACAGAGCAACGTTGAAGAGTACAGTGCCGATAACATCAAGGTACTGGAGGGTCTGGCCGCGGTGCGCAAGCGCCCCGCCATGTACATCGGATCCACCTCCGGTGCGGGCCTGCACCACCTGGTGTACGAGATCGTGGACAACTCCATCGACGAGGCCCTGGCTGGTCATTGCGACAACATCAGTGTCACCATCAATGTGGACGGCTCCGTAACCGTCATCGACAACGGCCGCGGCATACCGACGGATATGCATCCCACCGAAGGGAGGTCGGCTGCCGAGGTCGTCCTGACCGTACTGCACGCCGGCGGCAAGTTCGATAATGATTCCTACAAGGTTTCCGGCGGTCTGCACGGCGTCGGCGTCTCGGTTGTCAACGCGCTTTCAAAATGGCTGGAACTGGAGATCAAGCGTGATGGCAAGATATTCCGCCAATCCTACCGCCGTGGCGATCCGGTTGCTCCCCTGGCCGAGACCGGCGCAACCAGGAAGCGGGGCACCAAAGTCACCTTTATGCCCGATGAGGAGATTTTCGAGACCACCGAGTTCTCCTTTGACGTTCTCTCCCAGCGCCTGCGCGAACTGGCCTTCCTGAACGCCGGCGTACGCATCGGCATCAGCGACATGCGGGTGGACAACAAATCCCACGAGTTCTACTACGAGGGGGGGATCAACTCCTTCGTCGAATACCTGAACCGCAACAAGATCGCCGTGCATCCCAAGCCGATCTACTTCCGGGGAGAAAAGGGGGGAGTGGAGACCGAGGTCTCCATGCAGTACAACGACTCCTTTGACGAGAAAATCTTCTCCTTTGCCAACAACATCAATACCCACGAGGGGGGCACCCATCTGGTCGGGTTCAAGGCTGCCCTGACCCGCACCATGAACGCCTATGCGTCGGCCAACAACCTGCTCAAAAAGGAAAAGGTCTCCATCTCCGGTGACGACCTGCGCGAGGGGTTGACTTGCGTCATCTCTGTCAAGATCCCCCAGCCCCAGTTCGAGGGACAGACCAAGACCAAGCTGGGCAACTCTGAGGTCAAGGGATACGTTGAATCCTTGATCAACGAGAAGCTGGCCCAGTTCCTGGAGGAGAATCCCCAGGTGGCCAAGCGCATCCTGGAGAAATCCATCGAGGCTGCCCGGGCAAGGGAGGCCGCCCGCAGGGCCCGCGAGACGGTGCGCCGCAAGGGCGCCCTGGACCTGGGAGGGCTGCCGGGCAAACTGGCCGACTGCCAGGAGAAGAACCCCGAACATTGCGAACTGTACCTGGTGGAGGGTGACTCCGCCGGCGGCTCGGCCAAACAGGGGCGCGACCGCAAGTTCCAGGCCATCCTGCCGCTGAAGGGGAAGATCCTCAACGTGGAGAAGTCCCGTTTCGACAAGATGATCTCCTCCCAGGAGATCCGCACCCTGATCACCGCCCTGGGCACCGGCATCGGCAAGGATGATTTCGATATCTCCAAGCTGCGCTACGGCCGGATCATCGTCATGACCGACGCCGACGTGGACGGCTCCCACATCCTGACCCTGCTCTTGACCTTCTTCTACCGCAACATGAACGAGCTGATCCAGCGCGGCCATCTGTACATTGCCCAGCCGCCGCTCTACAAGGTCAAGAGGGGCAAGAGGGAGATGTACCTGAGGAACGAGGCTGCGCTGCAGAACTTCCTGCTGGAGGAGGGGGCCGAGGACCTGGTCCTCAGGCTGGAGAAGGGGGACCGGAAATACCTGGGAAAACAGATCATCCCGGTGATCCGCCAGTTCATCGACAACCGGGCCATCTTCGACAAGGTGGTTAAAAAGGGAATTTCCCAGGAGTTGCTTTCCATTATTGTCCGCAGTAACGTGCCGGCCGGCCTGGAAGAGCTCTCCCAGGTAGAGCCGTATCTGGAGGCCATGAAGGAGCTGGCCGAAAACGGGGAGTACCAGGTGGAGGAGGAGCGGATCATCTTCTACATCGGCAATATCCGCGCCATCATCGACCATCAGATCCTGAGCGTTCTGGCCAGCCACGAGTACGAACTGCTGGTGGAAAATCACCGCCGGGTGAAGGAGACCATGGCCGACGGCCGTGCCTACATCGAGCAGGAAGCGGGCGGGAAAGTGCTGCTTGAAACATCCAACCATGAAGAATTGCTGATATATTTCCTTGAAAATGCCAAGAAGGGGCTGGGCATCCAGCGCTACAAAGGTCTGGGCGAGATGAACCCGGACCAGCTCTGGGAGACCACCATGAATCCGGAGAACAGGGTGCTCTTGCAGGTCAAGATCGAGGATGCCGTGGAATCGGACGAGATCTTCACCATCCTGATGGGCGACCAGGTGGACCCGCGCCGCGAATTCATCGAGACCAACGCGCTGAACGTGGTCAACCTGGATATATAAATTCCCGAAAAACGGCCGAACGCCGCAGAGGACCGGGAGAACACAGGGAAAGCGCTTCAGAACTTCATGTTTTCAGAGCTTTTTCGGGTATGACGAACACTGTACCCGATAGCCGAATGATTTCATTCCGAGCACCCTGCGTGCTCCGTGCCTTCACTACGAGGTTGTAATGATTAACACTCCGCAGAACAAGATAGCCGTCAACATCGAAGACGAGATGAAACGTTCCTACATGGACTACGCCATGTCGGTCATCATCGGCCGCGCCCTGCCGGACGTGCGCGACGGACTCAAGCCGGTGCACCGGCGCTGTCTGTACGCCATGTACGACATGAGCAACGACTGGAACAAGCCGTACAAGAAATCGGCCCGTGTGGTCGGTGACGTGATCGGTAAGTACCACCCCCACGGCGACACGGCGGCCTACGATACCATCGTGCGCATGGCCCAGGACTTCTCCCTGCGCTATACCCTGGTGGATGGCCAGGGCAACTTCGGCTCCATCGACGGCGACCGGCCGGCGGCCATGCGTTACACCGAGATCCGCCTGCGCCAGCTCTCCCACGAGCTTCTGGCCGATCTGGACAAGGAAACCGTGGGCATGGCCCCCAACTACAACGACGAGTTGCTGGAGCCGACGGTCCTCCCCTCAAAATTCCCCAACCTGCTGATCAACGGCTCCACCGGCATTGCCGTGGGCATGGCCACCAACATCCCGCCCCACAACCTGGGCGAGGTGATCGACGGCATCATCGCCGTGATCAACAACCCCGATCTGGCCCATGAAGAGCTTTTGGCCCTGATACCGGGTCCCGACTTCCCCACCGGCGCCACCATCTACGGCCGCCAGGGAATCCGGGACGCCTACACCACCGGTCGCGGCATCATCCAGATCCGCGCCAAGGCCCACATTGAGGCGGCCAAGAAGTCTGAACGCCAGTCCATCATCGTAACCGAACTCCCCTACCAGGTTAACAAGGCCCGGCTGATCGAGAAGATCGCCGAACTGGTCAAGGAGAAGAAGATCGAGGGAATCACCGAGATTCGCGACGAGTCTGACCGGGAAGGGATGCGCATCGTCATCGAGGTGAAACGGGACGATAATCCCGAGGTGCTGCTCAATCAGCTCTACAAGCTGACCCAGATGCAAAGCTCCTTCGGCATCATCCTGCTGGCCATCGTACACAACCGTCCGCGCATCCTCTCGCTCAGGGAGATGATCGACTGTTTCATCGAGCACCGCGCCGAGGTGGTCACCCGCCGCACCAACTTCGAGCTGAAGAAGGCACTGGCCCGGGCCCACATCCTGGAAGGCCTCAAGATCGCTTTGGACTGGCTGGACGCGGTGATCGAGCTGATCCGCTCCTCCAAGACCCCGCCCGAGGCCAAACAGGGGCTGATGGAGGGGGCCTTCGCCGACGCCGAATTCCTGGTGCGCCTGGAACTCCCCCGTCCCGTAGGCTACGATGATGGCGTGCATCTGAGCGAGATCCAGGCCCAGGCCATCCTGGAGATGCGCCTGCAGCGCCTGACCGGCCTGGAGCGGGACAAGATCCTCTCCGAGTACGAGGAGATCATGAAACTGATCGCCCGCCTGCGGGAGATTCTGGCCTCGGATCGGGAGATCTTCAACATCATCATCTCTGAACTTACCGAAATAAGGGATAAATTTGGCGACATTCGCCGCTCTGAGATATCCGATACCACCCCGGACATATCCCTGGAAGACACCATCATGGATGAGGAGATGGTGGTTACCATCTCCCACACCGGCTACATCAAGCGCAGCGCCGTTGATCTGTACCGTTCCCAGCGCCGCGGCGGCAAGGGCAAGACCGGCATGAAGACCAGGGAAGAGGATTTCGTCGAACAGCTCTTCATCGCCTCCACCAAGGACTACCTGCTCTGCTTCACCGATGCCGGCCGCATGTACTGGCTCAAGGTTTACGAGATCCCGGAGGGGAACCGCACCACCAAGGGCAAGGCGGTGGTCAACCTGGTCAATGTGGGCATGGAGGAGAAGATCACCACCATCCTGCCGGTGAAGGAGTTCAGCGAGCATACCTTCCTGTTCATGGCCACCCGCAACGGGGTGGTCAAGAAAACTCCGCTGATCGAATATTCCAACGTGCGCAGCGGCGGCATCATCGCCGTCAATCTGGACGACGGGGACAAGCTGATCGGCGTTGCCCTGACCGACGGCACCAAGGACGTCTTCCTGGCTTCGAGGAACGGCAAGGCCATCCGCTTCAGCGAGCAGGACGTGCGCTCCATGGGGCGCGTCACCCGCGGCGTGCGCGGCATGAACCTGAATGAGGACGATCATGTCATCGGCATGGAGATCGTGCACAACGACGTGGTCGGCTCCACCATCTTCACGGTCTGCGAGAACGGTTACGGCAAGCGCACCGACCTGGACGAGTATCGCGACCAGAGCCGCGGCGGCAAGGGGATCATAACCATCAAGACCAATGCCAGGAACGGCAGCGTGGTCAACGTCATGCAGGTATCAAACGACAACGACTTGATGGTGATCACCGACAATGGCAAGATCCTGCGCGTGCCGGTCTCCGGCTTCTCGGTCATCGGGCGCAACACCCAGGGGGTGCGCCTGATCACCACCGAGGAGAAGGAGAAGGTGGTGGCCGTTGCCCGCCTGGCCGAGAAGGAAGAGGACGACGAAAACGAGGGAACTGAGTAGGGGCGCCGTCCACGGCGACCGTGACTCAAACCATGCCCAGTCCCATGAACAGTACCAATGCCATGAGCAGACTTATTTCCATCGATACCTCCCTGCGGGAACGGCGGCGTATCATGCGGCTGCTGGATTTTCTCACGCGGGACGACCTTTCCACCGACCAGATGGAGCGCATCGGCAGGCGGCTGCAGAAGGCGGGACGGCGGGCGCTGGGTCCGTTGGTGCGCAAGCTGTGGCGCGAGAAGAACGGCACCGCCATCTACCGCTACACCTGCATGCTGGATTTCTTCGATGACCGGCAGTGGCTGGACCAGCTGGTGCAGATCACCCTCAGGCGCACCGACCTGGACGAGCAGGGACGCATGGCGCTCCTGGATGCCCTGCACGACTATGGGGTGGATGTGACCGCCCCCCCCTTCGCCGGCATGACCGGCTACGGGGCCAGCTCCATGGAGGGGTTCATCGCCGATTGCCTGAAGGATGGCGAACCGGGGCTGGTGCGTTTCATGGACATGTTCCTGGACGCCACCGACGAGGTGCGCGAGCAGATGACCCGGCGCTTGTCGGAGGTGGGCACACCCGATGCGGTGTCGCTGCTGGAAATCCTGATCTCGTTCGAGCGGCCCGAGGTGGTGCGCGAGGCGATCATCGCCCTGGGCAAGATCAGAAACGGCCTGGCCCTGACGGTCCTGACCAGCGCCGAGAAACGGCACGAGGGGGATCTGGCCGACCTGATCAGGCGCAGCATCCGCCGCCTCTCCTTCATGGGAATCCGCCAGCCGGCCCAGCTGCCCCCGTCGTTTCCGGTGCCGCTGCCGCTTTACCAGATCCAGGCCGGACCGGTGGATGTGTACGGCTCGCGGTCGCTTCTGTTCACCTGGGTTCTGGAGGATGGGACCTATGCGGCCCTGCTGCTGTTGATCGGCGAATCCGAGGGGATCATCAACGCTTTAAGTTACCGCATGAAGGATGACCAGGAGTATGACATGGTCCTGCGGGAGGTCACTGCCGGCGAGCTGCTGGATCCGGTGGAGGAGTCCTATGCCCTGGCTCTGCTACGGGACGCCCTCTCCACCAGCCGCAAGCAGGGCTTCTACCTGCCGCCCGACTTCTATGTGGACATGCGGCTGTTCGCTTCCGACTCCCTCCGTTCCGAGGCCTATATCCCCCGTTTCAGTCTGGTCCACCTGGAGGGGATCGTGGAGCGCATACCGGCCTACATCGTTGGCAGCGGCGAGCTGCTGGACACTCCCGCCCTGGAGGGGTGGCTCTTGTCCGAGCCGGCAATGTACGATGCCGCCGAACGTCTGGCCAGCCTGGAGAAGAACGCGCCCAATGGTCGCATCCCTGATGATCAACTGGAGGCCGAACTGAGCGACTTCTGCGCCCGGCAGATCGTTCCCCGCCGGGCCGAGATCGTCAAACGCCTGCTTCTGACCGCCGATTTCCTGCAGCAGACCGGCGCCGAAGAGCAGCTTGTCCAGCATACCCTGGCCACGGCGCTCAGCCTGGTGGGTGGATTCGTTCCCGAGGCGCGCCACCCCTTTATCAGGCGCTTGATTATGGACAGTATCGAGACGGCCCGCCAGGCCCTGGCCGACGGGTACGACCTACGATTGGAGGAAGGCTATGACGACGAAGAATAGCCCGCTCAGGGTGGCGGTCATCGGCGGCGGCAGCTGGGGTACGGCCCTGGCCAACGTGCTGGCGGGGAACAGCCATGACACGGTTCTCTGGGTGCATGACACCGAGCTGGTGGACGAGATCAACCAGCGCCACATGAACCCGCTCTTCCTCCCCGGCATCCCGCTCTGTCCCGCTCTGGTCTGCACAGAGAACCTGACCCACGCCCTGTCCGGTCGCGATCTTGTCCTGATGGTGACGCCGGTGCAGGTCATGCGCGGCGTCCTGGACCGGGCCCGGGGGCTGATCGACCCGGATGCCGTGGTCGTCAACGCCTCCAAGGGGATCGAGCTGGAGAGCCTGAAGACCGTGTCCCAGATCTGCGCCGAGTTCTTCGGCGAGCGGTTCCTGGAGCGCTATGTGGCCCTGTCCGGCCCCACCTTTGCTCGCGAGGTGGCCCAGGGGCTCCCCTCCCTGATCGTGGCCGCATCCCGCGTTGAATCCTGTGCCCGAAAGGTGCAGACCGCCTTCAGCAATCCAACATTCCGCGCCTACACCAACAGCGACGTCATCGGCGTGGAGCTGGGGGGTGCGGTCAAGAACGTGATAGCCATTGCCGCCGGCATCTGCGATGGCCTGGGTTTCGGCCACAACGCCCGTGCGGCCCTGATCACCCGCGGCCTGGCCGAGATGAACCGTCTGGGGTTGGCCATGGGGGCCCAGGCTGCCACCTTCGCCGGTCTGGCCGGCATGGGCGACCTGGTGCTGACCTGCACCGGCGACCTCTCCCGCAACCGCACCGTCGGCTTCAAGCTGGGGCAGGGGATGCGTTTGAAAGACATCCTGGCCGAGATGCGCATGGTGGCCGAGGGGGTCAAGACCGCCGAATCGGTCTTCCAGCTCTCCTGCAAGCTGGGGGTGGAGATGCCCATCGTGGAGAAGGCCTATCAGATCCTTCATGAGGACAAGCCGGCCAGGCAGGCGGTGACGGAACTGATGGCCAGGGCCCTGAAGGCGGAGGGGTGACACTTAGCTTGACAGGATCTACGGCAATTAAGACCCCGATCAGTGCAGTTTGTCGGGGTCTTCGTCTATAATTTTATTGCTATTTTTAGCATCTTTGTCAGTCTGTTCCGGGGTTGAGGAGGTACTATTTTGAATCTTGATGATCTACTGAAAAGAATCGACATCGGAGAAGATCAGGATACTGAATTCAAGTCAGCCAAAGGAGGCCTACCTAAATCACTCTGGGAAACAGTATCGGCTTTTGCCAATACTGATGGTGGTTATCTGATTCTTGGAGTTGCAGATGATCTCAATATTGAAGGTGTTGCCAATCCAGGCGGGCTCTTGAAGACGTTCTGGGATGGCCTCAATAATCCTCAGAAAATCAGTTATCCGGTCTGTTCGCAGGCTGACACCAGGACTGAAACCGTAAACGGGGCAAAACTCGTCATAATCCAAGTCCCTCGCGTGCATCGCAGCAATCGGCCGGTCTATATCAACGGTAACCCGATGTTTGGGACCTATAAGCGAAACTACGAAGGGGACTATCGTTGCACGGAAGAGGAAATTCGGCAGATGTTGCGCGATGCGGATACGGTGCCTCAGGATCGGGCCATCCTGGAAAACTATAACCTGGCCGATCTGGATGCTGAATCCCTTCGAGCTTATCGCCAACGCTTCGCTTCGCGTGAGCCGGACCATCCTTTCCTGGCATTTGATGACCGTGAGTTTCTGCACCATCTTGGCGGATGGTATCGCGATCGTAAGACGGGCCAGGAAGGGCTAACCATTGCCGGTCTCGTCATGTTTGGCAGGGAGCGGAGCATTCTTGACGCCTTACCCCACTACCATCTCGACTATCAGGAACAGCTTTCAGACGATCCTGAACAGCGTTGGACCTATCGACTCACCCTTGATGGCAGTTGGGAGCCGAACCTGTTCCAGTTTTACTTTCGTGTCTATGGTCGTCTGGTCAGCGGGCTTGATGTCCCCTTCAAACTCGACAAAAATGCGGTCCGACGTGGAGAAACCCATGTTCAGGAGGCCCTTCGCGAAGCATTGGTCAATTCCCTCATCCATGCCGATCACCTTTCATCTCGCCCCATAACAATTATCAAGCGTTCTGATTCTTTTCTTTTTTCTAACCCCGGACGTCTGCGTATTCCCGTAGATCGCCTTTACGAGGGAGCTATCAGCGACCCCCGTAATCCCAATCTTCAGAGGTTCTTTCAGATGCTTGGACTTGGTGAAAAAGCCGGTTCGGGTTTTCAGAAGATTCTGCGTGCCTGGCGCGAACAATCCTGGATAAGGCCATTGGTGTCGGAAAAACTCGATCTTGAGATGACTTTGGTTACGCTGCCGATGATCAGCATGATTCCCGAAGCAGTTGAAAGTGAATTGCGCGGTATTGTTGGACCCTCGTACAGGACCTTGTCGGAACTGGACCGGATTATTCTTGTTCTTGCGCATCGTTTTGGTGTGGTAAGTAACGCAGATATTCAACAATATCGTCGCGAACATCCACGAGAAATCGGTGAAAGTCTCAAGAAATTAAAGAAGCAAGGCTGGCTGGCAAGTTTCGGGCACGGGAGGGGAACCAGTTATCAACTGGGTGGCCAGCAGGAGCCAGATTTGTTCAGTTTGGACTCCGAACATTACCGGCAG
>MTLE01000080.1_pt2 | contig 70459 bp, 65 predicted proteins | sample 1982461 | NCBI WGS metagenome assembly MTLE01 (sample SAMN05712605, study PRJNA340218) | biofilm metagenome | isolation source: sample SPL anode biofilm adapted to -200 mV | place: USA | collected 2012-02-03 | reverse complement strand
AGTGAAGTAGTGGCGATTCAAGTGAGCGAGATGCGCAGTATTCAGGGAACTTAAAAAAGGTAGTACGGCTGCTAAAAAATATCGTTGCGGACATGCCTGCCTACAAAAAAAATAAGGCAAAGGCTCTGACTAGCTATGATTTGGCTGGAATTGCATATCACATGGATGAGCGTTTAAATATTCCATCCTATATGTCTTTAGCTCTAGTGGAGCAATCCAGAGATTTCATCGGCTTACTTAAATACTCTGAAACTTATAGAAACACCCTTCAAGTTCCAGATGATACAAGAAAAATATTCGATAAAGACTCTAAAACGGAAGCGCTTGAGATTCTTTCAAAAGAAATAGATGACCTCGCATATTCAATATTTAAAGAGCTACGTCCTGCGCTAGAAAGCTACGATTCTGATGTTATTACATCAAAAGTCATTATATAAAGGTGCAAATCGCTCATAAAGTTAATTCAGGTGACGGCTTCGACGCACCTGAATTAAGCGCTAATCCCTGCGTCCTAACTCGTTTATGTCCAGAAACGTGCTACGGCGAGTATGAGACTTTATCCATTTCCCACAAAAACGCTTATCTCCGGCTGCATTTGCCGGAGATATTTCAGCTCGTGTTATAGCGTTGTCGAACCGCGAATAATCAGTTCACCATTAAACATATGTTGCGACGGCTGATGATCCGGTTTATCCAGTTTTTCCAGCAAACAGGTCACCGCCTTTCGGCCCATTTCCGAAGTCGGTTGTGAGACGGAGGTGATCCCCTTCCCGGCTAATGCGGCCCATTCCAGATTATCGAAACTTAAAAAGCCGATGTCAGAACCCCAATTCAGCCCCAGGCGGCTCAATGCCTGTGCCACTTGTAAGGTCAGCACGCCATTTGCCGCGATCACCGCTTTACGCATTCCCCGGTGACTGGCACAAAACTCGGCTATCAGACGTTCAATTTCATCGGGTGCCGGTAGCACCACTTCATGACTTTCCCCCTTGATATGCGGATGTTGTTCCAGCATCTGATGGAAAGTCTGCAGACGCTCCTGCCGCGCACTGATATAACGGACTGGCTCCGTCAGAAACAATAACGCTTCAAAACCCTGTTCAATCAGGTGATTTGTGGCCAGCGTAGCGGCCTGCGGGTTATCCAGCCCCACCATGTCACAAGGGAAATCGTCGATTTTTCGATCGAGTAATACGAACGGCAGCGTGGTGGCTTTCAGTGCCTGCAAAAAATGCGCATTGATGCCGGCGGAATTGATGATCAGACCATCGACCCGGTAGCCATTCAGCAGATTCAGGAATTCACATTCCAGCTCAATACTGTTACGGGCATTACAGACCACTGTCATGAAGCCCTGTTTGATCGACTCGGCCTCAACACCTTTCAACACTTCGACCGAAAACGGGTTGCTGATATCCGCGATGATCAGCCCAATCAGACGGGTACGGCCATATTTCAGGCTGCGCGCCATCTGGTTCGGGCGGTATTCCAGCTCCTGTATCGCGCTTTCAATGCGCTGGCGCAGATCATCCGATAACAGATGATATTCACCATTCAGATAGCGCGAAATACTGGTCTTTCCTGCCTTTGCTTTGGCAGCAACATCCCGAATGGTGGCATAAGAACGTTTACGGTTTGTTGGTTCGCTCACTCTCAGCTCCCGGTCTTAACATCAATGATGTCAGCATCGGGCTATATTACCTGAAAAATCCACAACATACCGAGTTGCCCGTCGGGCCAGGCGCCAAAATACCCACGCATAAAGGATTGCCGCCAGATCTATCCAGAGGAAACCGGTTTTCAGGGTGATAAATCCGGCCAGTAATTGTTCCTGATTCATCCACAAATCAATCAGCGGAATGAATGCGGTCAATACCGCACAGCCATACAGCAATTCGCTTCGTCCCTGGCTCATGGGGCGGACAACACTGAACAGCATGGCTGCTCCCCATGCCGTGAAAAATGCTTTCGTCTGCAAAGACGCGATCTCCGGGTGATCGGCCATCACCGCAGAAAACACAAACAGAAACGAGATCGCGGCACAACAACCCAGCGTGAATCCGTTGGTGAGTTTGGCCATGGCAACACCCTGCCGCTGAATTTTGAGCTGGCGGTTTTTCAGTTGCGCGTTGATCCAGAGTTGATTGCCGGAATAGAACAGGAAACAACCGCCAATGCCCAACACGGCATACAACAAACGGATAGCGATGCCGCCAAAATCACCAAAATGCAGGGAATAAAGCCCCATCATCATGCCATGGTTCAGCGATTCGTTATCGCCGGTTTGATCTTGCAATAACTGACCATTGATGGCGTTAAGCACCACCAGTTTGCTCTGGCTTAATTGTTTGTCCTGATGCGCGACAATTTCTACCTGCGCCGCACTGTCACCGTAGTATTTGTAATGCAGCCATTTCGGCGTAAATTCAGCGGTATCCGGCAATTTCTGTAACAGCACATCGGCCGGCAAAGGCGCCTGCATCACACCACTTCGTTGTACACTGCTCATCGGCATAAAGGTTTGTCCGGTGGCGGTATACAATTGCTGATCAAAAATGACGCTGTTAAACAGACCATACAATAACGCCGACAACCCCCAGATAGCGCCGGTCCAGGCAAAAATCAGGTGAAACGGCAGACTGATCACACCAACCAGATTGTGCAGATCCAGCCAGTGCCGGCGTTCCCCCTGCTTGTTGCGCAGCAGCCAGAAATCTTTTGTTAACCGCGGCAGATGAATCACAATTCCGGTGATTAATGCCAGCCCGTAAAGCAGGCTGATCACACCTAAAAAGGTACGGCCCACGCCCGGAATAGCTAGTGAAAAATGAATCTCGTTGATCAGGTGCGCCAGCTTCCCATTTTGCTGTTTTTTATCCGGTTCAGCGCCCAGATCAGATTACGTGACCGATTGACGGCCATGCTTTCCCGCCTCCAGCCACATGAAACGCAGTGGCTGACCTGACTCGCCCGGCAACATCATCCAGAATTCATCCCGCGCCTGCGGATGCAATGCGAGAAAACGATCCAACCAGGTCTGATAGTCAGCAGGAGAAACCGTGGACTGCTGCCTTAATTCCGGTTGTTGCCACTGCGTGACTTCACCACGAAACAGCGTGATCACGCCGGCATAAAAAGCCACGAACAGCACCATACCGGCAATCAGTCCTGCCCAGGTATGCAACCGACGGAAAACAGAGATATCAGAAGATGGCATCGCCATGATTAACCAACCAGATGAAGATGTTTTACAACCAGAAAAAAGGGAACCAGCACACCATGCGCGATACCCAGCCAGATGAGCGATTTTTGCGGTTTCTGAGCCAGTGCCCAGCCTGTCAGTCCGAGCCACAGCGGAAAGAACAACAGCAGCGACGGAACCCAGAGTTGCTGCCAGTTGCCCGGTGGCAAGTAAGCCAGCAAGCCACAGATCAGCGCAGCCAGCGAGAATCCCGGTACACTACCGGCCAGCAGACGCCACCACATCAGTGCTGCTCCCGTGGGCTGAAAAAACGGATAAACACAAACGGTATCAGCACCGCTGCGGCCATCAGCATCACGATCAGCGTGAACACGCCCGCCCAGAATCCGAGGCGAAAAATACTGACCAGCAACCCCAGCCCGAACGCCATCCGTGCGACACCTTTGGCGGCACGTTGCTGCAAAGGCCAGATGAGGCGTTTCTGCTGCAACAGATAAAGCGCCGTTACGGTGATGATCACGCATACTGTGATGAAGGTGATCATGGTTGATCTCCAGTCGGTTCGCTGACAAAGGCGATTTTGCTGACGCCGGAACGCGATGACAGCGCCATGATGTCGGCGATTTTTCCATAGTCGAGATTGCGATCCGCATGCAGATGCAATTCTGGCACCGGTTGCAGCTTCGCGGCATTAATCAGACGGATTTCCAGCTCTTCTCGACTGATCGCTTCCCTGTTCCAGAACAGCTCACCGCCGGCTTTCATCGCTAACTTAATATCATCATTTTTGATCTCTTCCGGCGAACTGCTTGCCTGCGGCAAATCCACCTTGACCGCATTGCTCAGCAGTGGCGCGGTGATCATAAAGACGATCAGCAATACCAGCATAACGTCGATCAGCGGGATCATGTTGATTTCGCTTTGGGGCTGTCCGCCGCCCTCGTCAGATAATTTGCCAAATGCCATTACGCTTCTCCCGCCTGCAGTTCAGTCACCACCGTACGGGACACCGCCTTGACGGCCGGTTGAGATGCTGTTTTGGCCTGTCCTGTGGTCAGCAGTGCAAAGACGTCATGCGCAAAACCATCCAGTTCCGCCAGATACACCCGGTTCATCCGGACAAAGGCGTTATACGCCAGCACCGCCGGTAAGGCGACCGCCAGACCAAAGGCAGTCATGATCAGCGCTTCACCGACCGGACCGGCCACTTTATCCAGCGTGCTCTGTCCGGAAACACTGATGCCAATTAGGGCGTTATAGATACCCCATACGGTACCGAACAAACCGACAAACGGCGCGGCAGAACCAACCGAAGCCAGCAAGGTCAAGCCCGCCTCCAGCCGCAGCGTACTGCGGGTGACAGAGCGGCGCAGCGCACGCAATACAAACTCTTCGCGCGATCCCATCGCCACCAGCCCCTGATCCGGATTCTGAACCTGACGGGCAGCCTGTAATCCGCTGTTCATCAGTTCGGCACACGGTTCAGGTTTTGCCTGTTTCAGTACCTGCTCTTCGACCTGTTTCAGGTTGCGGCACGCCCAGAACGCGTCAAGAAATGCTTTGGTATTCCGGCGCAGTTTCCAGTTTTGATAAACCTTCAGCACAATCCAGTACCAGGTGGCAACCGACATCAGCAGCAACAAAATAGCCGGTACCAGCCCCATTCCTGTGGTCTGGGTCAATACATGGGCCAATCCCATCTGGGTTACTTCTGGTTGATTTTCCATCTTTCATCAGCTCCTTAACTTGAACGAAACGGGCACAATCACCCAGCCTTCAATCGATTGATTACCCTGCTTCGCAGGTACAAAACGCCAGTTCCGTACGGCCGTTAATGCCGCATCATCCAGACGGGAAAACCCGCTGCTTTTAAACAATTGCACGCTCAATGCCTTGCCTGCGGTCGAAACATGGACTCTGAGTTTTACGATCCCCTCTTCTTCCAGCATCCGCGAACGACGCGGATAGACAGGGGCCGGATTCGATAAGTAGGCCGCATTAAATCTGGGGGCTTCCACCGGTGCCGACGCTGTTTCGGCTTTCACCGGCGCCGGTTTTGCCGGCTGAACCGGTGCAGAAACGGCCGGTGTCACTATCGGTTTTTGCTGCAGCGGAGCCTGTGTCACGACAGGTTTCGGTTTTTTGAGTGGTTTCGGTTTCACCTTGACCGGAGATGGCTTTTTCACTTCCGGTAGTGGTAATGGCAGAGATTCAGGTTCGGCCTCTGCGACCGGTTGAGGCTCAACAACCGGCTCAGGTTTAGGATCTTCCACTGGCGTTACCCAGCGCACGGTTAATGGCATCGCCACCGTCATTTCCGGTTTAACCGCCGCTGACTGATAGTGCAGCATGCCGGCCAACACCAGTCCGTGCAGGAGCACAACGCCACCGAACACCGGCAAGCCCAATCGATTTTGTGGATAAGAAACAGCGTCGTAGATCATGATTGCCGGATCGGATGTCGATTAAATCTGTGAGGCAAATCATATGACAAACAATCAATAATGAGAACCATTATTATTTGCAATAACGGAAAAATCAGCTCCGATTGAACAAAAAGACATCATCCAAGGCAAAAATCGGAATTTTTTTGATCTAAAACAGATACAAGTGATGCCATAGGCGTACGCTGATCACAGTTTTTCTGGTGCATAAGAAAGGAGGTTAATATGGCTAAAATTTATGACCGGAATCGCAACCTGCTGTCAGCAGGACAACGAGTAATGATCGTCGGTACCGGCGAAATCGATGTGCTGGAAACAGCGCTCACCGATGGTCTTACATCATCTCAGGCTGAACGTTCAAAATGTGTTCTGCTAACTCATGCTCAGGAACGGTATGCACCGATTGAATTAGTCAAACTTGGCTGAATCAATCCACTCATGATTTCAGGCCGGTTTTCTCCTGATTGATCAAAACAACAGCCTGAAAGCTGAGACATACATTCCAAGCTGTATCAACCTGACAGTGACTGCCTTCTACGACGTAACTGTCAGGTCATGAAATCTGATATCCGCTTATGGGTTTACGCGTACAGCCTGACGAGCCAGCAACTTCCACTCACCCGCCGCCTGTTTTTGCCACACTTGCAACACTTTCAGCGCTACCTGGCCTGGTTTACCGGAATCATTGGTCGTCGCAGATAAGGTATGACGAATAACCGCGGTATCTCCGGTCACTTTTACGGTTTGATCCGTGATGTTCAGCGTTACAAAATCAGAGGCGCCTTTCATCAGATCACCAATAAAACTGGCTTTGGTATCCAGTCTGCCGCTGGAATGACCATAGCTCAGATCATCCAGCACCAACGCGTTCAGTCCATCCGTTGTCGGATCAACCATCTGCACTCTTAACTGTTCAGCCGCTGAAGTCACATCCGTATTTTGTGCGTTTGCAACAGGAATAAACCAGGCTGCAGAGCAAATAGAAGCAACACACAGAAATTTCTTTAACATCATGATTCTCCGAATCTGTATCTATTAATGAATAAATGTTGTTTTGCCGGCAGAAGAACCATACACAAAATGAAATAATGGATCGATATTTATAAAACATCGTTTCATAAATTTGTGATGTGCGCGATCTTTTATGCTGTCGCACATAAATCAACGGGCTGCAGACGCATATGTCCCCCGCGTCTGTGCTGTTAAATTCATATAAATTTTCTGCATCACCAGCACAAAAGCGTATTATTTCAGTCTGGAATAGCACAGATTGGAACCACCATGCTCAACGGTAACTACCGACCTGAAAATATGAAGCCTGTTATTCAGTGGCCATTGCTAATGATCCTCTCGGCGGTTTTTGCGTTTTGTCTGCAATGGATAAAACTGCCGGGTGCACTACTGCTGGGCCCGATGCTGGCCGGTATTGTCTGGAGTTTGAATGGTGGTACGCTGCAGCTTCCCCGTAAATTATTTATCGCAGCACAAGCCATCATCGGTTGTCTGGTTGCACAGTCGATTTCATCCGGCATGCTTTCCACCTTTGCCCAGCACTGGTTACTGTTTCCGTTTATTGTGTTCTCGACTATCGCCGCCAGCAGTCTGATGGGCTGGGTGATCAGTAAACTCAACGTGCTGCCCGGGACCACCGCGATCTGGGGTTCCTCCCCCGGTGCCGCGGCAGCCATGGTCCTGATGGCCGAAGAATTTGGTGCCGACTCCCGGCTGGTCGCCTTTATGCAATATCTGCGGGTGATCGTGGTGGCCAGCGCGGCATCCATTATTGCCCGCTTCTGGGTTGATACCGGTGACATAACCGCTACGCCGATCGTCTGGTTCCCACCCTTACAATGGGCAACCCTCCACACGCTGTTGCTGGCATTGGCAGGGATCATCATTGGTCGTCTGGCCCGTGTTCCGTCCGGCGCCATGCTGGTTCCCATGATGCTGGGCATGGCATTGCAAAGCCGTCAGCTGATGACGATCGATTTACCGGAATGGTTGCTCAGTATTGCGTATGCATTGATGGGCTGGCGCATCGGGCTGAGTTTTACCCGCTCTGTCCTGCAACATGCAATCCGGGGGTTACCACAAATCATCCTTTCCATCGTGCTGCTGGTTGGGTTTTGTGGCGGGTTGGCCTGGCTGCTGACAACACATTTTCATATTGATCCACTCACCGCCTATCTGGCCACCAGCCCGGGAGGTATGGACTCTATCGCCATTATTGCCGCCTCCAGCAACAATGTTGATCTGGAGTTTGTCATGGCATTGCAGACTGCCCGTCTGTTTCTGGTGATTTTCATCGGCCCGGTACTGGCGCGGATGATTGCCCGCAAAACGATCGCCGAGTCATCGTCCATCAGTTAAAGATTGTTGCTGGTGATAGCGGGAAGGTTGTGGTAACTTCGCCGACCGCTTTAAACGAGGACGATCTTTTATGTACGCTGGCCTGGACTTTGGAACATCAAACTCGGCATTAGGTATCTGGGAAGACAACCAGCCTAAACTGCTTTCTCTGGATAACGGCAGCCGTTTTATCTCCTCGACGGTTTATATCGGTAAATCCCAGCAGTTCATGCAACTGCGTCCGCAGGATCAGACGCTGGCCCATGCGATCAGCGGCGATGGCGAAAAGATCTTCGGTAAAGAAGCGATTGCCAAATTTCTGGAATCCCCGGAAGACGGTTTCTTCGTGAAATCACCCAAGTCATTCCTGGGCGCCCGGCTCAAACCTCAGCAACTGCATACTTACGAAAAAATTGTGCATCTGATGATGAACAATATTAAACGGCTGGCGGAAACACAGACGCACGCCCCGATTGATTCGGTCGTGATCGGTAAACCGGTGAAATTCCACGGCACACAGGGTGAAACCGGTAACCAGCAAGCCATCAAGGTACTGACCTCTGCCGCCACCGATGCCGGCTTTAAAAATATCGAATTCCAGTTTGAACCGATTGCCGCCGCGCTGGATTACGAGCGTTCACTGAATGAAAACCTGACTGCGCTGATCGTCGATATCGGTGGTGGTACCACTGACTGCTCCATGATCAAGGTCGGCCCGGCCTACCGGGAACTGACGGATCGGAATGAATCGATTCTGGGTTATTCCGGTGATCGTATCGGCGGTCTGGATCTGGATATCAAGCTGGCATTCCGCCAGTTGGCGCCGCTGTTTGGTAAAGATGAATTGCTGAAAACCGGCCTGCCGACACCGGCGAATATGTTCTGGAATGCGGTGTGTATCAACAACGTCGATGCCCAGACCACCTTCTATTCCGCCGCCAATGGCCGTGAAATTCATAAGATGCTGCGTGATGCCCGCCCGGACTCGGTGCTGGATCGTCTGCTGCACATTTATGAAACCATGCTCAGCTATCACATCAGCCAGAGTGCGGAAGCGGCGAAAATTGCGCTTTCCTCTGATGAAGTCACCACAGTGGATCTCTCTTATCTGGAAACCGGATTAGATACGACTATTAACCGTGAACAGCTGCAGACGGCGATCAGCAATGAGCTGAATAAGTTCATCGGGTTGATGCAAGAGGTTGAACAACAGGCACAGGTTGCACCCGATGTGATTTATGTAACCGGTGGTACCGCCCGCTCGCCGATTGTCGATGCCTATATCCGCGCCGCCTATCCGCAGGCACGGATTGTGTTCGGGGATCTGTTCGGCAGTGTGGCCTCCGGTCTGACAACCTGGGCACACCGGATTTTCAGTTAAAACCCAACCACTGCCAAAATGACCGCCGCTGTTTCTGTTCTTTGACCCAGTTCAGCAATTCATTGTTTTGTATCCGGGTTTTCTTCTTTATGACCAGATAGTACCCGGAATCCAGCGGCGGCTTTTTAATGATGTGATAACGAATCGATTTGATGAAGCGGATCGCCTCTTTTTTATCGTTGGTTTCAAAAACCGGATATGAACCGGTGATCACATGACGATAAATCACATATTTGCTATCTGTTTGCTGCATGGCTCACTCACTCAGCTGAATACAGGGATCCGCGTACCGCTCGTAGCATCTGAATGTAATATGTTTATCACCCCTGCCGCCACCACTTCCGGTGTACGGAGCTCCCCGCTTTCTTTGCGGTGAATGAAATAGTCCACCGCCGGGAAGTCTTCCTTTTGTGAACCGCGGATCAGCACCTGCATATCGGTATCCATCACACCCGGATCAACATTCAGCACCACAAACGGGTTAGCTTCACTCGCCTGCTCGACCGCCACTGTGCGGATGTAGCTTTCCAATCCTGCTTTGGCAGAACAATACAACGACCAGCCGGGATAGGCTTTTAACGCAGCGCCCGATGAAATACTGACGATAACTTTCCGGCAGGCATGCGACTGGAAGTGTTTCATCACCTCACTCATAAAGAGGATGGCGCTGGTAAAATTCGTATTGATATTTGCCAGCACCGCCATGGTATTTTTCTTCGACGTCGGCCCTATCGGACTGAGCGACGCTGCGTTGCTAACCACCAGAATTTCTTCCCACGGTTGTGCAGCAAGCTTTTCCAGATTCGATGTCAGCACTGGCAGCATCTGATCCGGCGATGAAAAATCGAGTTTGACGGAATAGGCGTGCGGCGCACTGCGGGAAAACTCCACCACCTGATAACCGGCCACATGCAGTTTTTCTGCAATGGCATGCCCCAGGCCTTTGGAACCGCCACTGATAATTGCTAATTTCATTTTTATTCCTCGCTGTATCAGGTAGTTAAATCCCGGGTTTGTCCTGACAATAATAGACATACTTACCTTACCACAGGAAAAAAACATATAAAAAACCCTATATCCATGACTGGATATAGGGAAATACTGCGGAACCAAGGCAGAAATTAATAGGTCAGACCAAACCCGTAAGTAAACAGCGGGTCGACCGAATCGTGTGGCACATCGGATTGCTGATTCTCTACTGCGCTCCAGCTGGAAGGCAATTCAAATGGCAATTTACCCTGCGCCTTGACTTTGCCGGTCAGGACATCAAAGAAAGCCGTATCCAGCGCACCAAAGTTGGCCAGAATGACATCGGCACTATCTTTGATTTCCGTCAGAATGGCCGGACGATCCAGATAGACTGAAACAATCGACGGTACACCTGCCGCTTTCGCTGCCTTAATCACCGCATAATCTTCACTGCCGGTATAAACACCAGGATGAACGCTGTCATGCACTACACTTTCCGCATCCGAATAGCCTAACTGGCCGAAATGAACGCTGCCAAACGGATAATGTGGATCGGTTTCATAAGGCGCATTGGTACGGATAATGGCCAGATCGGCCTGTGCGATATCGGTAACAACGGTAAATCCGTATTGCGCGGCAACTTCTGCATTCACGTTATACAGATAAACCTTTTTCGCGGTATCACTGATTGGCAGTAATGCGCCGTCATTCTTCAACAGAACATGGGCTTTACTTTGCGCGGCTTGTGCTTTTTCCTGGAAGGAGCTGTTACCCACCAGCGCTACTGCCGCATCAACATCCACATACGGATTTTCAAATAATCCCTGCTGGAATTTCTGAGTCAGGATCCGGTTTGCCGATTCATTGATTCTATCCTGTGTTAACAGGTTATCATTCACCGCCGCCAGTAAATAGGAAGGATCATCGACACCACCGAACTGATCAACACCCGCATCGACCGCTTTCACATACCTGTTCTCAATACTTAAATCTTCGACACCCCATGGGATCCCGAATTTATAGAAGAAGCTCCAGGCACTGACGCCGTCATTGACTTGCTCATCGGTGATGCCATCGACACATTCGTCATAGCAGTCATTCACAATCAGCCAGTCACTGAGGATGACGCCTTTAAACCCGAACTCACCGCGCAGAATGCCGCTGAGAACCTGTTTGTTAAACCCAAAGCCGACCGCTTCGATTTCTTTTCCGTTGTAAGTGACATCCATTGGTTTGCCATAATACGGCATCACAGACGCGACTTTGGCATTAAATGCCCCTTCAAACGGCACCAGGTGATAGGCAAACTGATTCCCCGGATAAACTTGTTCTTTACCGTAGGCATTATGCGGGTCCAGACCATCTTTCTGTGGACCACCACCCGAGAAGTGTTTGACTACCGTGGCGACGCTATCTGCTTTCAGACCATCACTGCCATGCTGGAAGCCTTCGATATACGCCTGAACCAGACTTTTCGAGACCTGATTATCCTCACCGAACGTCCCGCTGATGCGGCCCCAGCGAGGTTCTGTTGCCAAGTCGGCCTGAGGCGATAACGCAATCTGGATACCTACCGCCCGGTATTCCTGACGAGCGATGTCACCAAACTCCTCCACCAGAGCCGGGTCATTAATGGCGGCCAGCCCCAGCGCTTCCGGCCATTGAGAAAACGAACCGGCGCTAACGCTCGTAGCATTCGGATCATTGGTGAAATGGTTACGGGGATCGGTACTGATACTGATCGGAATCCCTAATCCAATACTTTCGGCCGTTTCCTGTAATGTATTGTTATCCGTAGCAATGAGTGCCGGATCACCTGCCATACGCGTGATAAAGGTATTCACAAAGCGCTTTTTAAGCACATCATCCATCGCGGTAGCATCGACACGCCCGAATGACAGAGATAATGTCCCGTGCAACATCAAACCCACTTTCTGTTCCAGTGTCAGTCTGCCGGTCAAATCTGCGGCACGTTCTTCTGCACTCAGGCGCCAATCTTCATACGGAGTCAGTGTTCCGTCACGGTTAAGATCTTTAAACTGATACCCATCGGCTTTGATGATTGAAACGGAACGGGTACCCAGAACAGGCTGAGTATATTTTGCTGAATCGGAGTCTGAACCACATCCGGATAACAACGCTATCCCGGTCAAACCGGCTATAGGAAGTGCATATTTTCCTTTCATGTATCGCGTCCCCACACAAAGATTATCGACATAGAGCGGGCCTACATTAGGGCAAAATGCATGGCCTTAATTGGCATCCAAAGACAATAATTTAGCATTCGGGTGCACGATAATGATTGTGTGACATACGTTTACAAATTCATGCACCGGTGTCCGTCATGATGAGATGATCAAGGAACTGTCCGAACAGGTTTGCCTGCGATTCGATATTCAATTTGGCAAAGATATGTTTGCGGTGGTTTTTAACGGTGCCGAGAGTAATCCTGCAACGTTCGGCGATCTGTTTTGAATCCAGCCCCAGCAAAATAAGCCGGGTAATATCCTGCTCCCTCGCGGTGAGCCGTTCACGAAGAAAGGAGCTCATGCCCTTCTCTATGATGACGCGAATATCCGGTTTCCCCGGCGGCACCTGCGCCAGTAAAAAGGGTTCCGACTGCCAGTGTTTGATACACAGCGCTTCAATCAGTGAATAAACACCGGTTAGCTGCATTTTCGCCGCACGAATCTGCTCACTATCCGGCGAAATGAATCCCATGAAGATCACAATCCAGCGTAACGGATCGATCTTGATCATGATGCCGAGTTCATGCTTCCAGCCGGTTTGTCCATAAAAATCCTGCATATATTCTGTCGGGAAACCGTTCTTTTCTGTCAGTTCCGCTAACGAATAGACCCCTGACGGCAACCCCTTCATCAGGCTGCGATAAAAAGGATCGTGCTGATAACGTCCATTAATATATTGATTAAAAAGCAGTTCTCTTTGGAAGGTGATGTTATCAAACAGATAAACCGGTCGCCGGGTTTCGCTGTAACCCAGTATTACCGCACAATCAAAATGACAGAACGAATGCAGTAACCTGATCAGCGTCGATGAAAATGCCGGTGTCTGCATACTGCTGATCAGTGTCGCCAGTTCATCCGGATCCAGCGGTGGCGAATTCATCGCGTCCATCTTGTCTCTGCCTGAAATAATGAGCCTGATTTCATTTTATATTCCTAAAGGGACATAGTGATAACAACTTTATTTTTACAGGATAAACGGGTCTTTCAGTTGTAAGGAATTTGCATGACATCCGGTAATGAATTATTAAATGAATTGGCCCAGCGTGGATTAGTGGCCCAGATTACAGACGCATCACAATTGCATACCCATCTCGGCGAAGGCAGTAAAGTGATCTATTGCGGGTTTGATCCGACCGCCGGCAGCCTGCATATCGGTCATCTGGTACCCTTACTGCTGCTAAAGCGGTTCGCCAAAGCAGGTCATAACGTCATTGCTCTGATCGGTGGTGCCACCGGCATGATTGGTGACCCGAGCTTTAAAGCGACAGAACGTGTGCTGAATTCAGAAGAGACGGTCAATGGCTGGGTTCATGACTTATCGCGGCAGATCGGTGCCTTGTTCCCCGACGAAACGAAAGCAGGCTTGTTCCGAACCGTGAATAACGCCGACTGGATGGCTCCAATGAACGTGCTGACATTTTTGCGCGATGTCGGTAAGCACTTCTCCGTCAATGCCATGGTGGCTAAAGAGTCGGTACGGCAACGCCTAGATCGCCCGGATCAGGGTATCTCCTTTACCGAGTTTTCCTATTCGTTGCTCCAATCGTATGATTTTGCCGAGCTAAATAAACGGTATGACTGTTCGGTACAACTGGGTGGTAATGACCAATGGGGCAACATTACCAGCGGGATCGATCTGACCCGGCGCCTCAACCAGAGCAAGGTTTTTGGCATGACGCTGCCGCTGATCACCAAGGCCGACGGCACCAAATTTGGCAAAACGGAAAGTGGCGCGGTATGGCTTGATCCACTGAAAACCTCGCCTTATGCGTTTTACCAATTCTGGCTGAACACGTCTGACGATGATGTATACCGCTTTTTGCGTTATTACACGTTTTTATCCCCTGATGAAATCAATGCGTTGGAGCTGGCTGACCGTAGCAGAAACAAACCGGAAGCTCAGGCTGTGCTGGCACGGGAAATGACGCTACTGATCCACGGAGAAACGGCATTACGATCAGCAGAACATATCTCGCAGGCGCTGTTTACCGGTAATTTCAGCCAGTTAACGCCGGATGAATTTCAGCAGCTGGAGCAAGACGGGATTCCCATGACAGAAACCGGTGATCGGTTATCGTTATCGGCACTGCTGGTCAAAACCGGCCTGGCCACCTCGAACCGTCAGGCCAGGGAATTTATTCAGAATGGCGCGATTGCCGTGAATGGCGAGGTGTTCAAACAGGAGGAACTGGCTGGAATATTCCCTCTGCATGATCGTTATCTGGTATTAAAGCGCGGGAAAAAGCAGTTTCATTTGGTGAAATTTGTCTGAGATCTCCGGCGAAAGCCGGGGATTTTTCAGAAAAGCAAAAAAACACTCATGTATAATCCGCACTTCCGATTTAATCGCTTCCGATAAAGAACACCGGCAATGACGATCAGATTTATGAGGCATATGCGTTTTCACTGTTCCGGCCAGCATTTGACGACGTCATTGATGCAGATGCTTCCGTGGTTAACCGCTAAATGATCGAATTATCCGTTTATGCCGGGTTATTTTTTGTTGCCCTGCTCTCCGCCTCTATCCTGCCATTGCAATCCGAAGCCGTACTCGTTGGCCTGTTGCTGAGTGAGTCACATCCGGTCTGGCTGTTACTGATTGTCGCCAGCACTGGCAATGTGCTCGGCTCTTTGCTGAACTGGTATTTGGGAAAATATTTGCAGCATTTCCAGCACCGGCGCTGGTTTCCGGTCAAACCGGCGCAGTTGGACAAAGCCAGCCGCTGGTATCAGAAATACGGAAAATGGTCACTTCTCCTCAGCTGGGTGCCGGTTATCGGCGACCCGCTGACGGTGATGGCCGGGATATTGCGTGAACCTGTCCTGCCCTTTCTACTGCTGGTGACAGTCGCGAAGGTTTCACGCTATCTGGTGCTGGCGGGGATTACGCTGGGCTAATGCCCAGCGGTTTTACTTTCCGCTGTCTGATGCGAATTCAATGCCGGCTGTTTTTCTGGCCTTGGTTAAAATATTCATCACAGCGATGGAGTGATCGAGGTTTTTATAGCAGGCCTCATAGTCATTATTCATAAACATCGAACAGAAGGCAGAAAGTTCATAAACCATATGATTTTCATATTTATTATGATTGGTCTCTGTCAGTTCATTATCGATATAACTTTCAACCGCCTTGCTGGTATTAGGTGCGCTCGTCAGCCGGACGTAGCCCTTTGTTCCCTGGACCGTCGCATGACTCGGGCTTTGCGAGTCTTTTGCGCCACAGCATACCGCGATAAATTCAGGGTATTGAAGCAACAGGACGCCGGAGGTATCAATGCCGTTAAATCCTTTATTAACAACATATTCCATAGAGAGCGGCTCGCCAAACAGCGCACAGGTGAAGTGCACATTGTAGATGTTGATATCATACAGCGCGCCGCCGGACAGCGCCGGATCAAACGCAGGCAATACGATACCATTCAGGTATTGAGGATAACGGCTTGAATACTGCGAGTAGTTGCACTGCACCAGTTTGATATCGCCAATTTCTTTTACCTTTTCCTTAAGATATAAAAAATTAGGCAAATAAAGCATGGTGATCGCTTCAAATAAAAACAGCTTTTTACTTTTGGCCAGATCGGACAATACCTTTAACTCATTGCTGTCAGAGGTAAAGGGCTTTTCACATATGACATGCTTGTTATTATTCAGCGCCGACAAGGCATATTCATAGTGAAAACTATTGGGTACGCCGATATATACAATGTCAATGTCAGGGTCTTTCAGGAAAGCATCATAATCCGTATACAGCTTCCTGATGTTGTATTCCTGCATCAGTTCTTTCGCTTTCTCAGCCGATCTTTCCTTTACAAAGATAGCCTCGCAGACGATATCCGGGACATTGCGTATCGCATCCAGACAGCTTTTGACAATATTTCCTGCACCGATCAGACCGATTTTCATAGGCGTTCATCCTCATTCGCTATAACCGGATACGATAGCACACAATCACTAAAGCGCTATGGTCCGGTCATACCGGATCAGGGATCACATGCATCCGCCACAGGAACTGCAACGCCAGTCAGCGACATTCACGGCCTGATAAAACCAGCGGAAAAACGCTTCTTCTACCGGAATGTCATTGTCGATAAAACACTGGCTGAGCCAATCGATGTTATCAACAATCCACTCGTCTTCCTTTAACCCTTCCTCCCAGTCCGGATCATCCTCAAACAGATAACTGAAGTTACCGAATGTGCCCATGTCATTGACCGCCGTGGTTTCCGGCAACACAACTTCCTGATCATTGAAACTGATTTCCCAGTGTCCCAGACACAGGGTATGTCCTTTAGCGCTCCACTCGGCACGGAATGGATTTTCATCGTTAACAGGCATCACAACACTCCGCTGGTCGTTTTGTTAACGTATTTTTATCATTTGTTAACACGCTGTTATTGATATTCATCAAATATGCATTCGAAATATCTATTTCATGCCAGGCTGTGATATATTTTTCATGTGATACAAACGGGTGCCTGAAATGAAATTAACCACTTATACCGACTATGGCCTGCGGGCTCTGATGTTCATGGCATGCCTGCCGCCGGGGTCACGCAGCAGTGTGAACGCCATCAGCGAACATTACGGTATTTCCCGTAATCACATGGTCAAAGTCGTCGTACAACTGTCGAGTCTGGGCTACCTGAATTCTTTGCGCGGAAAAAACGGCGGCATCACGCTGGCCCGAGCCCCGAAAGATATCCGCATTGGCCAGGTGATCCGGGATCTGGAAAATAACCTGAATGGTGTGGACTGTAATTCTCCCGGCTGCAAACTGATTCCTGTCTGCCGTTTAACCCGTGCGCTGAAAACCGGGATGGAAGCCTTTCTGATCGCCATGGATGAATTTACGCTGGCAGATCTGGTTCATGGCAATGCGGAACAGATCATTGCTATTTTGAAAATCGAGAGCGATTAAAACTACCCCATCCAGTGATGGCCAGACCTCCGGTTTCTGCAGATGAGCCCCGTGGAACGTCCACGGGCAACAAAAGTTAATGGAAATCTGAAAGGAAATGCATCAGCGCCTGAAGCGCCAATTCAATATCAGCAACCTGAACTGACTCTGCGGGGTTATGGCTGATACCGCCTTTACAACGCATAAAGAGCATGCCGACTTCGCACAATGCCGCGATGGCAATAGCATCGTGTCCGGCACCACTGGCGAGACTCATACTCCGGCCTTGTACTTTCGTCACGGCGTTCGTCAGTTTCTCTTGCAGCAAACCCGCACATGGCGTGGCATCCGAGCTGTAAAAACAGTCGAAACCGAGCTCTAATCCTCGTCGGGTGGCGATTTCTTTTGCTTCTTTGAGTATCTCAAAAAGCGCGGCATCACGTTGCTGATTATCCGGCGCCCGGATATCTAGCGTAAATGAGACTTCCGAGGGGATCACATTCACCGCACCGGGGTGACACGCGATTTTTCCCACAGTAGCCACGACATCAAATTCTTTTGCGATGAATTCTGCTGCCAGAATCAGTTCACTGGCACCGACCAAAGCATCTTGTCGTAATGACATAGGAACCGTTCCGGCATGTCCGGCCACACCTTTAAACGAGAAATTCAGTCTTTTGGCGCCATTGATCGCAGTGACAACACCTAAAGCGAGGTCGGTTGACTCAAGTAACGGGCCTTGCTCAATGTGCAATTCCAGATATCCAATAAAATCATCCGGTTTTCTTTTAGCCTGATGAATCAGCTCCGGCACCAGACCAAAATCACGTAAAGCCTGCGCGAGCGAAATGCCATGGCTGTCTTGTTTATCCAGCCAGTCATCCCCCCAGCTTCCGGTCAGCCCCCGGCTGCCCAGCAAGGTCACACCAAAGCGGACTCCTTCTTCATCACCGAAACCAACCACTTCGATGGCAAAAGGAAACCGCTTATTTTGCTGATGCAAGCGAGAGACCAGCTCAATTGCCGTGATAACGCCCAGCATGCCATCGTATTTACCGGCATTACGCACAGTATCCAGATGTGAGCCGAACAACAAGGCGGGGGCTTCCGGTTCTGCTCCTTCATACCGTCCGCAAATATTGCCAACGGCGTCCTGCCAGACATGCATTCCGGCATCGCGCATCCATTCTCCCACCAGCTGATTGGCTTGCTGATGTTGTTCTGAAAGATAGACGCGCGTTAACGCATCAGTATCTTCACTGAGGAGAGCCAGCTCATTGCAGCGCTCAAAAATGCGGATGCCTGCTTCCATATCAAATCTCCGCAGATGCATAGACATCCCATGCTGCCTGCAGCGCAGCACCCTGAGCCGTTTTAAAACTGAACCGGTTTAATACCGCTTCCAGCGCAGACAGTGTCATCAGAACGGTATCTTTACGTGCGTTGTAACCCATGGTACCAATACGCCAGATTTTGCCGTGCAGCGGACCAAACGAGGTGCCAATTTCGATACCAAAATCGTTCAGCAAGGTCTGGCGGATCTGTTCGCCGTGCACATTCTCAGGAATATAAACACCCAGAACGTTATTCATTTTGTGTTTCAGGTCGCCGAATGGTTTTAATCCCATGCCCTGAATACCGGCAAGCAGTGCATCACCATGCAGCTTGTGACGGGCAATACAGGTATCGATGCCCTCCTGGAGAATGATGCGGGCACATTCCCGGGCGCCGAATAACATGCTGGTCGCTTCGGTATGATGATTCAGGCGTTCCGGTCCCCAGTAATCCATGATCATGCCGAGATCGAAATAGTTGGAATAGATGATCTCATCACAGCCGTCCTGATGAGTGGCGTTACGAATCCCCTGCTCTACATGTTTGCGGTTCCGGACCACATCGGCAAAACGATCGCTTAATGTCACCGGCGAGCTGCCTGACGGACCGCCCAGACATTTCTGTAATCCGGCAGAAACAGCATCCAATCCCCAGGCATCGACTTCCATCGGATTGCCGCCGAAAGAAGCGGTTGCATCGGTATAAAACAGCACGTCGTGACGACGGCAGATTTCACCGAGTTCCGCCAGTGGTTGCAGCATGGTGGTCGAAGTATCGCCCTGAACGGTGAGTAATGCCCGTGGTTTGATCGTGATGATCGCATCTTCCACCATTTGCGGATCAAACACTTCGCCCCATGGTACCGAGATGGTATGCACTTCGGCACGGCAGCGACGGGCAATTTCACAGAGCAGATCACCAAAACGGCCAAAGACCGGCACCAGCACCTTGTCGCCAGGGCGGATTGCCGACACCAGCATGGCTTCGATCCCGGCGCGCGAGGTGCCATCGATCAGGAATGTCCATTCGTTATTGGTTTTATAGAGTGCACGATACAGCGCCATGGTCTGGTTCATATACTCGGTCATCGCCGGATCATACTGACCGATCAGTTGTGATGACATGGCGCGTAATACACGCGGATCAGCGTTGATCGGACCGGGCCCCATCAACAGACGAGCAGGAGGATTGATTTGATCGAAAGCCTGAATATCTAACATTGTCGGATTCCTCTTACAGCACCGAAAACAGCATACGGGCACCGGTAAACGCTAATGCCACCGCAAAAACTTGTTTTAAACGAACAGGATTTAATTTCTGCCCCAAACGCACGCCCACAGGCGCAAACACCACAGACATAGGGACGATGCAGGCAAAGCCAAGGAGATTGACCAGACCGATTGTGCCAAATGGCGCATCTGCAGGGGTTGTTCCTGTCGCCAGCATGGTGATGGCGCCCGGCACCGAGATCAGTAACCCGATTGCGGATGAGGTGCCGACGGCACGGTGAGGCGGATAGCTGCAACTGGTCAGAATAGGCACACTGAGTGTGCCGCCACCAATACCGATCATGACGGAAACTGACCCGATCACCATGGCAATGAGTGACTGCCCGACCTTACCAGGTAATTCAGAGGCGAAAGGTTTCGCTTTGGCACGGAATAACATATTCAATGAAACCAGCATGGCAAGGCTGCCAAACATCGCAGTCAGCCAGACACCACCAAAGTGCGTAGCCAGTGCCGCGCCGGCCAGTACGCCAATCAGCAGGAATATTCCCCAGCGTTTGAGCAAATCCGTATCTACATTGCCTCGCTTCTTTTGTGAACGGATCGACATGATGGAAGTTGGGATCATCGCCGCCAGAGAGGTGCCCGTTGCCAGCAAAATGGCGTGTTGCGGCGCCACATCAAAACTCTGGAAGGTGAAGTAAAGCACCGGCACCATGACGATACCACCGCCAACACCCAGCAACCCGGCCAGAATACCGGCCACGACACCTGTCATGACCAGAGCCAATAAAATCGGGGCAACAGATTGAATCAATTCCACGTAAATTCTCCGGAAAAATTAATTAAAAAATTCGGTAGGCGTAACGCCAAAATAATCTGAAATCGCAGCGCCGTCAGAACGGGGATCGGTTGCCAGATCCACCACACCGGCTTCATTGGCTGAAATCGCCCCGGCATGTCCCATTAGTTCCGAACAGGCAGGGATCGGTTGTATTTCATGCCCCCGTTGCTGCAGTGAAGAGAGAATAGGTTCTGGCATATCCGCTTCGATTTTCAGGTTATGGCTGTTATCTCCCCAGGTTCGTCCCAGCAGCCAGCGCGGTGCAGCAACCGCGTCACTGAGTGAGTACTGTTGATAGAGATGACGCCAGATAATGGCGGCCTGAGTCTGTGGTTGTCCTTCCCCGCCCATGGTGCCGTAAGCCAAAACCTGGCCATCATTGAGATGTGCCAGTGCCGGATTCAGCGTGTGAAATGGCTGAATATTGCCTTTCAGTTCATTGGTGACACCGCGTTCCAGGCTAAAACTGACGCCCCGGTTATTCCATAACAGGCCAAGTTCAGGGATGACCAGACCTGAGCCGAATTCCCAGTAGATACTCTGGATAAAGCTCACTATCCGACCCTCTTTATCGCGCGCAGCCATCCAGACGGTATCGCCCGGTATGGCCGGATTTGGCCAGGATGCGGCCTGATTCAGGTCAATCTCTGCGGCCAGTTTTTGCAATGCCGGTTCCTGTAACCAGCGACTGATATCTTTAGTCGCCACCGAGGCATCCTGTGCTTCGGCATTGCGCACGCGGAAAGCCTGTTTGGTCGCCTCCACCAGCAAATGCAGTTGCGTACTGTCATCCAGTGATGAGTCAAAACAGCGATCAAACAGTGCCAGAATCAGCAGTGATGCAATGCCCTGCGTTGGTAACGGCAGGTTATAAAACGTGCCTTTGCTGGTCGTGACAGATAAAGGCTCCATCTGACGTGCTTTGTAGGCCGCAAGATCAGCCTGCGTCAGCGGTGAGCCGGCTTTAGCTAAGGCGGCAGCAATACAATTCGCTGTTTGACCACGATAAAAATCATCGAGACCAACCCTGCTCAAATGTTGCAGCAAGTCAGCCAACGGCTCATTGCGTAATGTTTCACCCACCCTCAATACATCACCGTTTGGCAGATAATGATCGCTAAACCCCGCAACAGCTGATAACTCATTGATGGTTTTGCGACTGGCGGCCGCCAGACTTTCGGTCACTTTGATGCCGTTGCGAGCCAGATGAATGGCCGCATGCAGGATGTTTTCCAGCCCGATCCCGGTTTGCCACTTCTCACTCATTTCCAGCGCCAGTTGCCAGCCGCTGACAGTGCCTGCCACGGTTAATGCCGCGGCACTGCCACGGGATGGGATCTGTGCATAATTTCGGTTCTGATACCAAGCTGCAGACGCTTGTGCCGCGCTGACACCTGCCGCATTAATGGCAACAGGTTGCTTACCGGGCTCATGGATCAGCCAGAAACCATCGCCGCCCAAACTGTTCATGTGTGGATACGCGACGGCAATCGCGGCAGCGGCGGCCACCATCGCTTCAATCGCAGTGCCACCGTTTTTCAAAATCGCCATACCCGCTTCGGACGCCTGAAAATGAGAGGCAGTAAAGGCTAATTGCTTCATCTCAGTTATCCTTGCCGATGGCATCGCTGAACAGACGGGCTAAGGCCAGCAACTGCATGTCGCTACCTGGTTTGCCGATAATGGATAAACCAAAAGGAACGCCATTGACCTTCACTAATGGCAGGTGTATCTGCGGAAGTCCGGCCAGACCCGCCAGTGCCGTTAGCCCCAGCAATTTCATGCGAAAATCGGCCAAATCAGCATCGCTGGCACTGCGTAATGGAGCCAGATCAGGCGTGGTCGGAATAACCAGAAAAGCCGTATCCAACTGAGCAATGATCTCTGCTTTCCACTGCTGGCAGGCTTCTTCAGCTTGTGCCTCTGCGTCTGCCGTTAACTGGCTGGCCCACTGAAAACGTTCGGCGATATCCGGCGCAAACGCATCAAGATGCTGCATTGCCCATGCAGAATGTGTACGGGCGACTTCCCGTCCTTGTAAGGTGCGAAATGTATTATTCAGTTCACTCAGACGGACAGGATCAAAATCCCATCCATTGACAGAAACAGCACACGCCACGATCTGTAGTTTAAGCGGTGCAATGGCGGTACGCAGTGCTTCCGGCAACAAATCAAACAACGTGATAGCCCAGAGCAAATCAACGGCTTCCGGTTTGAGCGGAGCTGCACCGAATAACACAGCCCCGACCCGTTCCAGCGTTACCGCATCACGACACAGCCAGCCAGGGGTATCAAACCTCGGTGCTAACGGCACCATATGTTCCGAAGATAAACGACCGTGAGTCGGACGGATGCCAAACAGGCCGTTATAACAGGCCGGAACACGAATCGAACCGCCGGTATCCGTACCTAAGCCAACATCGGCCTCGCCACGAGCGACCGCAACAGCACTGCCGCTGGAAGAACCGCCCGGTAACCGATCCGGTGCAGCAGGATTAGCTGGTGTGCCGTAGTGAATATTGCAACCATTGAGGCTATAGGCCAGTTCATCAGTTTGTACCCGGCCAATAATTTGCATACCCGCATTCATTAATTGGAGTAGCACCGGTGACGTTGCCGCCGCAGGTTCATGGGTGTGCAGCCAGGTTGGATTCCCAGCACCGGTCGGATATCCCGCCACATGATAGAGATCTTTGTAAACCAGACGCAGATCGCTCAGCGCGCCTTCCTGCGTCGTTCTGAAATTATGTGGCCCATGCGGGCAGTAAACAGAGAAATCAGCCAAGTCCATCACTCCAATCCGAACTTCAATATACCCATTAAACAACTATTGTTTCTTTTAGTAAACACATTGGAACTATTATTTCTTGTGGGGATATAAAAAATCTGCGTAACCAGCCAAACGATTCACGCAGACATTTTTTCTTTCAGTTCAATCAGGAACTAGCCTCCCAGAGAGGGTTCTAATTCATCCATCAGATCAAACAGTTCATCAATCGCCTGCACCCGACTGTCATCTGACAGTTTCTGCTGGCAAAGGTTCGACATCAGACTGACCACCGCCATCGCACTGGCATAACTGGCAAATCCGCCTGGACTGATTTGATGACAAGTTAGCGTCCAGTCCGCATGTATTGCATGCTCTAATCCGGAAGGATCCGTGATCAGCAGACACTTCGCCGGTGATTTGCCCAGCCACTGCATGATTCGTTTCACATTAACCGGACGACGGCGCATCGCCACCATAATCACCAAATCTTGTTCGGTCAGTTGGCTCAGCTCTTCCGCCAGCGTCTGCCCAGGTTGTGGCACAATATCCACGCCTGCTCGCAGTTGTAACAACTGCTGGCGCCAGTGCAGTGCAACCGGATAGCTGTTACGAAAACCGATCACCTTAATTTGTCTGACTGAGCACATCGTTTCCGCAATGGCATCCAGCGGTAACCGCTGTAAGTCCGTCAGCGTCTGTTGCCAGTTTCTCGCTTCCTGTGCCTGATGGTTGGCTAATAACGTGCCGATATCCGCGGGCTGCTGATCTGCCAGTAATGGAGAACCGGACGTTTGCACCTTACGCAGATCCTGCCGGACTTCAGCGAAGCTGTCATAACCCAGGCGTTTAAAGAAACGGCTCACCACCGGTTTGGACACGCGCGCCAGACGAGCCATATCCGCACTGGAATAAATCGCCAGTTCAGCTTCATGCGTCAGCAGAAATTCGGCAAGTTGCCGCTCTTTCGGCCCCATCTGTTCCAGTTGCAGGTAAATCCGTTGTGCAAGTTCCGAGCGAGGCATATCGGGCATCTCTCATCAATAATTGAAAATGATTATAACGGTTTGCGAATCGCCTGAAACACCGCCTCTAAATCGGTTTCTTTCACCGGACGCTCAAAAACCAATTCGGCTTCAATATCATTTAAATGTTCAAGCATCAGTTTCTGAGCTTCCGATGATTGTTTATTGGCAATCAAATCGACCAACTGAGCATGATGGCTTTCATCACAATGATGCACTTGCTCAGACTGGTATTTCTCCAGAATCAGTGAACTCAGCGCGATCAGTTGCCTTAAGAAATCGAGGTAAAGCTGATTACCCGCGATTTCCGCCAGCATAATATGAAACTCGCCTGTCGCCCGGATTAATGCATGTCTGTCATGTGTATTCCGCGCAGCACTTTCTGCCTCCAGATGGTGCCGAAGTTTCAGCAAATCCGTTTCTTTTCTATTCTGACAAGCCAGCGCAACCACTTCTTTCTCAATCAGTTTACGGGACTGAAACACTTCTCTGGCCTGTTTTTCGGTCGGTTCAGCGACTTCGGCACCTCTATTGGGCTTGATCTCCACCAGCCTCCGTTGCGCCATTAAAAGTAATGCCTGCCTGACTACCGGCCGACTGGTGCCTAGTGCCGAAGCCAGTTTGGTTTCAACAAGACGAGTATTGGGCTCTAAGCGTCGTTCAAGAATCGCCTGATAGATTGCGTCACAGACCTTATCAACATCTGTTTGCTCATCTTCTTGCATTTATTACACCTCAAAACCACACATTGCTGACAATTATTGTTTAGCTTTGTTATCACGTCAATGGCGATATTGTTTGCACCATTTTGATCTTTATGTGCACTGTTTTGGCTTTTTTACCGGGTTTACCGAGGACTGTGTTATCTAAAGTAACACGAGAATAGCCTTGTGGAACAATAGTTTCAGACAAAAAATCAAACATGGCATATCGATTGCTTACATTGATAACAAAGATTGTTAACAATGGAATGAAATAATGGTGGCAACTAAACCAGCAGTCGAATTAATCGCAGTGTCAAAACGCTATGCCAGCGGCCAATTGGCAGTCAGCCAGATAAACCTGCGTATTCCTAAAGGAAGCTATTGTTGTTTGCTTGGACCAAGCGGTTGTGGAAAAAGCACATTACTGCGCATGATTGCCGGCCATGAATCAGTCACCGACGGTGATGTCTTACTGGATAACCGCAATGTGACCAATCACAGCCCGGCCGAACGCGGTACCGCGCTGATGTTTCAGAACTATGCGCTATTCCCGCACATGACCTGCCTAGATAACGTGGCCTACCCGCTTAAAGTAGCCGGTATCAGCAAATCGGAGCGACTCGAACAGGCGCACGAATTGCTCGCCAAGGTCAATATGAGCGATTACGCCAATGCGTATCCGGAACAACTCTCTGGTGGTCAGCAACAACGTATCGCGCTTGCACGTGCCCTGATCCGCAAACCGGAAGTGGTGTTGCTTGATGAACCGCTGTCAGCGCTGGATCCCTTCCTGCGTATTCAGATGCGTAAAGAGTTAAAACGAATTCAGCATGAAATGGGCATCACCTTTATCCACGTCACCCATTCCCAGGATGAAGCATTTGCACTCGCCGATACCATCGTCGTAATGAGCAAGGGTGAATTGCAGCAGGTCGGAACGCCACAGGTCATTTTCAATAAACCCGCTAACCCTTTTGTCGCCAATTTCATCGGGGGCCACAACATCATCAAGGGCGCCATCGCACTGACTGGCAGCCCCGCGGAAACCGCCTTTTCAGTCCGGTTTGATCGCATTGATATTGTTGATGAGCCTAAAAACAACACCATCCAGGCAGCCGTCATGGATGTTGAGTTTCAGGGAAATCATTCTCTGGTTCATTGCCAGTTAGCGGATTCCCAGCCCATTACTGTGCTTTGCCGGGACAACGAGGCGTCATTGTCGACGCTTTATCCCGGAAAGTCGGTACATCTGCATGTAAACCCGGCCTCACTCAATCTGTTCACTCACTGATCTGACCCATTGGAGGGATCCTATGACTGTAGATAAAAAACCAGGTCTGACACGCCGTCAGTTTTTGAAAAATACTGCTGTTTTGTCTGTCGCAGCAGTGGCATCAGCACCATTCAGCGGTTTTCCGATGATCTGGAAACAGAACATTAAAAACGTCACCTTGCGTCAGTTCGGTACCGGTGTATCCAACCTCAACGATATCGCCCGGAAGTGTAAAGAAGATCTGGGGATCAATCTGGAAATGACGGCACTGGACAGTGATGCCGTGACACAACGCGCGGTCACTCAGCCGAAGTCTTACGATCTGGCCGATATCGAATACTGGATCTGTAAAAAGGTTTTCCCAAGCGGCGCATTACAACCGATCGATGTTCGTAAACTGCGTTTCTTTGACAAGATTTCACCGCTGTTTACCACCGGCAACCTGCCGGGCAGCCAGATGTCGGCACAAGGCACCACCCCGTTTTCAGTTGGTTTTGTGGATGGCCCCGGCGCTAAAAAGTTTGCCGGTAAACAGACTGATTTCATGACACTGGTGCCGACCATTTATAACGCCGATACCCTGGGGGTTCGTCCTGATCTGGCTGGCCGCCCGATCACCAGCTGGGCAGACATTATGGATCCGGCCTTTAAAGGCAAAACCTCCATTCTGAACATTCCGTCGATCGGCATTATGGATGCCGCGATGATCTGCGAAGCCATGGGCGTCGTGAAATATGGCGACAAAGGCAACATGACCCGCGAGGAAATCGACAAAACCATTGATTTTCTGATGCAGGCGAAGAAAGACGGTCAGTTCCGCGCATTCTGGAAGACCTTTGATGAATCCGTAAACCTGATGTCGTCCGGTGAAGTCGTGATCCAATCCATGTGGTCACCGGCCGTTGCCGCTGTTCGATCCAAAGGTATTCCATGTGTCTATCAGCCACTGAAAGAAGGCTACCGCGCCTGGGGTGGTGGCTTAGGCATCGCTAGCCATTTATCCGGTCTGGAACTCGAAGCCGCCTATGAATATATCGACTGGTATCTCTCCGGCTGGGTCGGTGCTTACCTGATGCGTCAGGGCTATTACACCGCCGCACCGGAAACCTCCCGCCAGCACATGAGCGCCGAAGAGTGGGATTTCTGGATGGAGGGTAAAGCCGCCAAAGCAGACATCATGAGTCCGCAAGGCAAAGTCATGGAGAAAGCCGGGACGATTCGTGATGGCGGTTCCTATCAGGATCGTATGGGCAAAGTGGCCTGCTGGAACTCGGTGATGGAAGAGAACAAATACATGGTTCGCAAGTGGAACGAGTTTATTGCTTCCTGATAGATCACGCTCCGCAATGCAGGTTGCGGAGCTTTTAAACCAATTTAAAGGATTAAATTTATGAGTACTCCTCCCGGACAGACGATAAATCCCAGTTATTGGCAGGCAAGCCCGCTGTTTCTCATCATGCTGGCATTTCTGGTGTTTCCGGTCGGTGTGATAGTGACCGTGAGTTTCTGGGATTATGACTCTTATGAACTGATCCCTGATTTTATCTGGGATAACTATCAGTACTTGCTGACATCAAAAGTCACCTGGCAAGCCTATGCACAAACGCTGTTTTACGCCGTGACAACCTGGGCAACCTGTCTGGTGATCGGTTTTCTTGTCGCGTATTACCTGGCATTCCATATCAGAAACAAAGCGCTCCAGAATCTGCTGTTCCTGCTGTGTACCGTGCCATTTTTTACATCCAATATCATCCGGATGATTTCCTGGATCCCGTTATTGGGTCGCAATGGTCTGGTCAATCAGGGGCTGCTCGGCCTCGGGATCATTGATAAGCCGATCGAAGGTCTGCTTTACAGTGATTTCTCGGTGATCCTCGCTTTTGTCCATCTCAATGTCTTATTCATGATCATTCCGATCTTTAACTCTATGAGCCGGATTGATCGTCGCTTGCTGGAAGCCAGTTATGACAACGGCGCATCGAGTCTGACCACGCTGTTTCAGGTTGTTGTGCCCTTAAGCAAAACCGGCATCGTCATCGGTTCTGTCTTCGTACTCACGTTGGTGATGGGCGATTTCATCACCGTGAAAATGATGAGCGGCGGTCTGAGTGCCTCCGTGGGTGTGCTGATCCATAACGAAATCGGTCTGCTGCAATATCCGGCCGCCGCGGCGAATGCCGTCGTATTACTGATCACTGTATTGATGATGCTGGCACTGTTGTTCCGCATGGTTGATATCAAGAAGGAGCTGTGATGAAAGCATCATTTTTCTCTGGTCGCCGAATCGAATTTATTCTGTTAACTGTGTTATTTGGCTTGTTTGTCCTGTTCCTTTACGGACCGACCATTACCATCGGACTGCTGTCATTTCAGGGGCCGAACGGTGGATTGACCTTCCCGATGAATGGCTGGTCGCTCGCCTGGTTCCGCAGTTTGCTGGAAGCGCAGGCGGTCGGTGATTTTGCCGGTGCATTCAAGCGTTCGCTCGGTCTGGCGCTGCTGGTGACGGTGATTTCGACCCTGATCTCGATACTGGCCGGATTTGCGTTCCGCCGCCTGTTCAAAGGTTCAAATTTCCTGTTTGCGCTGGTTCTTATCAGCATGATCACCCCCTCCATTCTGGTGAGCCTCGGCGTCGGTCTGATGTTTGATCGTCTGGGATTCTCGCCGGAATGGTACAGCTCGGCTTTGGGCGCGCAACTGACCTGGTGTCTGCCGTTTGGGGTGCTGGTGATGTTTGTCGTCTTCAACCGTTTTAACCGGAATCTGGAAGCCGCCTCTTTCGATATGGGTGCCAGTTCATGGCAAACCGTACGCTGGGTGGTGCTGCCATCGATCCTCCCCAGTGTTATCGGCATTGCGATGACCAGCTTTACGCTTTCGTATGATGAATTTGCCCGCACGCTGATGACCTCCGGCAGCCATAACACCTTGCCGCTGGAAATCTACGGCATGACCACGAATGCCACGACACCGGCGCTATATGCACTGGGGACCGTCACCACCCTTTTCTCATTCATTCTTATCAGCTTCACGATGGGTTTGCTTGTCGTGATCGCCAAACGTCGGGCCCGGAGGGAACATGCCTAAGATTGCAATCATTAATCCGAATACCACGGTTGCCATGACCAACGGTTTACGGGTGACGGTGGAACGCGTTGCGCCACCCGGTTTCGAATTGCTGGTAACTCAGCCCGATACCGGCGTTGCCAGTATTGAGGGATTTTCTGATGGCATTCAGGCCACTCATGCCCTGATTGCGTTAACAGAACAAATCCAGGCCGATGGCTGGCTGGTGGCCTGCGCCGACGATACCGGTGTCGATGCGTTAAGAGAAGTTTGTGTCGGCCCCGTAATGGGAATTGGTCAGGCGGCGATGCAGGCAGCCACGCTGTTAAGCGCCAGATACAGCATTCTGACTCCGATGCAGCGCTCCGTGGCCATTCTGGAAAACAACGCCCGCCGTTACGGGCTGGATGCCTCCTTGCAAGGTGTGCATGCGCTGAATCTGCCGGTACTGGCCATCGAAAAGAACTTTGATCTGATCAAACAAAGAGCACGGCAGATTCTGGAAAAAGATAACAGCGAATGTCTGGTGCTGGGCTGTGCCGGTTTCACCCGTTTCCGTAAACCACTGGAAGATGCCTTGGGTATTCCGGTGATAGACGGTGTGCAGGTGGGTGTGCACTGGCTGGCAGGTTTGATCAATCTGGGTTTAAAAACCAGCAAACACTGCACTTATAACTACCCGGAACAGAAAACGGAGGTGTTCTGATGTCGCTCTATCCGCGGGATATGGTGGGTTACGGTCAAAATCCACCACACGCAAAATGGCCGAATAATGCCCGTATCGCACTGCAGTTTGTTATCAATTACGAGGAAGGTGCCGAGAACAACATTCTGCATGGTGATGCGGCCTCCGAGTCGTTTCTCTCTGAGATGGTAGCCGCACAGCCATTACCCGGCGTGCGTCATATGAGCATGGAGTCGCTCTATGAATATGGCAGCCGTGCCGGATTCTGGCGTTTGCACCGCATTTTTAGCGAACGGAACCTGCCTTTAACCGTCTATGCCGTCGGCATGGCGATGGAACGAAATCCTGACGCTGTTGACGCCATGCTCAAGGCTGGCTGGGAAATTGCTAGTCATGGTTATCGCTGGATCAATTACCAATACCATTCGGTTGAAGATGAGTGGGCAGACATGCAAAAAGCCATTGAGGTTCATACAAAATTGACCGGTTCCCGGCCATCTGGCTGGTATACCGGCCGCACCAGTCCGCAGACACATTCCCTTGTGGTGCGTGATGGTGGTTTTTTGTATGACGCAGACTCTTACGCTGATGACTTGCCATATTGGTGCGATATCACCGGCACACCGCAGTTAATCGTGCCGTATACCTTAGACACAAACGATATGCGCTTTGCCTCACCACAAGGCTTTAACAGCGGCGATCAGTTTTTTACCTACCTGAAAGATGCGTTTGATGTGCTTTATCAGGAAGGTACAACTCAGCCGAAGATGCTCTCGATCGGCTTGCATTGCCGGCTGGCTGGCCGACCGGCCCGCGCCGCTTCGCTGATGCGGTTTATCGACTATGTCACCTCGTTACCGGATGTCTGGGTGTGTACGCGTGAGCAGATAGCCCGTCACTGGATAGAACATCATCCGTATCAATCAACAAATACAGCCGTATAGCAACAAACCTGTTTTTAAACTCAAGGAGTGCGCTCTATGAACATTGGAATTACTGAACTGTTATTAATCGCTGTCATCGTCTTTTTATTATTCGGAACCCGTAAGTTACGCGGTATTGGTGGTGATTTAGGCACGGCGATCCGCGACTTTAAATCGGCAATGAGTGATAACAAATCGTCGGCAGTTGCAGGAAATAAACCTGTTACCGCACCGATTGAAAACGACAAGGAGTAGCTATGTTTGAGATCGGCTTCAGTGAAATGGTGCTGGTCTGTGTCATCGCGCTGCTTGTTTTAGGTCCGGAGAAACTGCCTGGCGCGGTGCGTCAGGTAGCCCGGTTTATTAAAAAGATACGCGCCATGGCTGACGCCGCCAGCAAAGAATTACAACGGGAATTGCCGATTGATGAATTGCGCCGGGACCTCAATTCAGAACTAAGCGCGATTTCATCTAAATCAGGGAGCGATAAAAATGAATGAAACCCAATATACGCTCATTGAACACCTGACCGAGATCCGTCGCCGCCTGATACACGCCATGATCGTTTTAGGTCTGGCGTTTGGTGTGTTGTTTTATTTCGCCAATTATCTTTATCAGTTTCTGGCCGATCCATTGCTCAGTGTGCTGCCGGCCGGCAATCAGATGATCGCCACACAGGTGGCCACCCCGTTTACTACCCCGCTGAAACTGACATTATTTATCTCATTTTTAGTCACCTTGCCCTACCTGCTTTATCAGATCTGGGCTTTCATCGCGCCGGCACTGTTTCGTCATGAGAAACAACGCATCCTGCCACTGATCATTTTAAGTTGTGCACTGTTTTATATCGGCATGGCATTCGCCTATTTCCTGGTTTTCCCGGTCATGTTTAAGTTTTTTACTGAAACAGCACCGACAGGCGTTCAGGTCTCGACCGATATCAGTTTCTATCTGGATTTTGTGCTGGGGATGCTTTTTTCTTTCGGCGCGTCTTTTCAGGTGCCTGTGGCGGTATGGGTGTTGTGCTGGATTGGTATCACGACGCCGGCATCTCTGGCACAAAAACGTTCATATATGGTGGTCGCGGCATTCACAGTCGGCATGATCCTCACCCCGCCGGATATTCTCTCTCAGACGTTACTCAGTATTCCGCTCTATCTGCTGTTTGAATTAGGGTTAATCATGGGGCGGATTTATTCCAAACCGGTTAGCACCGTGCTGGTTGAAGCCAGCAACGATGCTTGATTTTTTTCAGCTCATCCAGGAGACATGCGCGGCGACAATACACCACCCCTCCGGAAACCGAACCCAGGTCTGGCTCTGACGCCCTATCCGGGGTTCATTTTCACGGGTAAAAGTAGTATTTGCCGTCGCCATATCCTGACCAAATGCGGTGATTACCGTATTTTCCAGCATTCTTGCCAGCCCTGCCGGTGAGCGCTGACTGCGGAATGCCCTGATTTGCTCATACCCCACCAGATTCTCCGTGGCACCATAACGCACGGTTTTCGGGTGGTTCCAGAATAGCTGATCCAGCACGGCAACATCGTTGGTTACCAATGCCTGTTCATACTGCATGAACATGACAGTGACTTCAGCCACAACATCCGGGTTATTCAGTTCCATCGTAGTTCCTTATCTCTGTTCTTCATGTGCCGATCTGCGCACAGAAATGATCCAACCGCCTGAAAATGGTGCATTTATGCTTAAGCATCTTTGTACTGCCATGCCGTTTTGCACCATAAAAAGCGTCATTTGAACCGTAGAATGCAGCAATAGCAGCCACATTTCTGGTCTGAAACAGGTTGGTATTGTATTTGCTTTAGAATAAAAAGAAACTTTAGTTTCTAATTTAATTTAAATGGAAATGATAGTTGTATAACTCAGGATGTGAGGTTGGATATGAATGCATGGAAACAGTTATCGGGTGTTTTGCTGTTAGGTCTCAGCGTTATCGGCGTCGCGCAAGCAGACCAGCTGGATGATATTCAACAAAAGGGCGTTCTGAAAGTCGCCGTACCACAGGATTTCCCGCCTTTCGGTTCGGTGGGTGCCGATATGCAACCCTATGGTTATGACATTGATATGGCCGGTTATCTGGCTCAGAAACTGAATGTCAAACTTGAGCTGGTTCCTGTCACCAGTGCAAACCGCATACCTTATTTACAGACCAAGAAAGTCGATCTGGTTATTTCCAGCCTGGGTAAAAATCCGGAACGGGAAAAAGTGATCGATTTCAGTAATGCCTACGCCCCTTTTTTCCTGGGTGTGTTTGGTGCCGAATCGGTTGCACTGAAGACATCGGAGGAGTTAGCGGATAAAACCATCGGTGTGACCCGGGGTGCCGTAGAGGATATGGAACTGAGCAAAATCGCACCAGCCTCCACGGCGGTGAAACGTTTTGAAGATAACAACACCACCTTATCAGCTTATCTTTCCGGTCAGATCGATTTGATCGCGACAGGTAACGTCGTCGTAGCGGAAATCGCGTCACGGATGCCGGATCGTAAACCAGCAGCCAAGTTCATGCTAAAAAATTCGCCTTGTTACATCGGGATCTACAAAGGTGAAACCCGCCTGCAGCAAAAAGTGAATGCGTTGATTGCCGAAGCCCGAACCGATGGTTCGCTGAATAAATTCTCGGAAACCTGGCTGAAAGCACCTCTTCCGGCTGAGCTATAAAACGGATACGACTATGAGTTACCAACTGAACTTTCACGATCTGGTGCCTTATTTGCCTGAACTGGGACAAGGATTGCTGGTAACCCTTGAGCTGACTCTGTATGCCACTACCGGTGGCATACTGCTCGGCACACTGGGGGCCGCCGCCCGCACCAGTCGTTCACGACTAACCCGATTATCTGCCGGCATTTATGTCGAGCTGATACGTAATACACCTTTTATTGTGCAGTTGTTTTTCATCTTTTTCGGTTTGCCGGCGATAGGCGTGAAACTCACCGCATGGCAGGCCGGGCTGATTGCCATGATTGTCAATCTGGGGGCTTACAGTGCCGAAATATTACGTGCCGGTATTGAAGCCACACCGAAAGGACAATGGGAAGCAGGCCGGACATTGGGGCTAACCCGTTTCCAGATATTTACCCGGATTGTTCTGCCGCCCGCATTTCAGCGCATCTACAGTTCACTGGTTGGGCAATGCATCATTGTGATGCTGGGTTCCTCGGTCATCTCGCAGATCTCGGTCGAAGAGCTCACGTTCTCGGCAAATTTTATCCAGTCACGCAGTTTTCTCAGCTTTGAGTCTTATCTGCTGACGGCCCTGCTCTATCTCTTTCTGGCGATTTTGATGCGCCGTGGATTTGGTCTATTGGCCGGTTATGTCTTCAGGAGTCAGCCACGATGATGCAATTTACTGACTGGGATATTCTCCGGAATCTGTTGCTGGCAGCGCGCTGGACATTACTGCTGTCGCTGATCGCGTTTATCGGTGGCGCGCTGTTTGGTTTGCTGCTGACATTCATGCGGGCATCCCGCCGTAAACCGCTGGTATTACTGGTGCGCGGGTATACGGAGCTGTTTCAGGGCACACCACTGCTGATGCAGTTGTTTCTAGCCTTCTTTGGTCTTTCACTGGTGGGGATCGATGTGAACGCCTGGACAGCGGCAACGCTGGCGCTGGTGCTGTTCAGTAGTGCTTTCCTGTGTGATATCTGGAGCGGCTGCATTGCGTCATTACCCAAAGGACAGTGGGAAGCCTCCCGGTGCCTGGGGCTCTCTTTTTTCCAGACCATGCGCTATGTCATCCTGCCGCAAGCACTGCGGATTGCGATAGCGCCCACGGTCGGTTTTTCGGTGCAGGTGGTTAAAGGTACCGCGCTGACCTCCATTATCGGGTTTGTTGAGCTGACCAAAGCAGGCACGATGCTGAACAACGCCACCTTCCAGCCATTCAAGGTTTTTGCATGGGTAGCACTGATCTATTTCCTGATCTGTTATCCGTTATCGCTGTTTAGTCAATTTCTGGAGAGAAAATTACATGTCTCTGGTAAGCATTGAAAATGTTCATAAATATTACGGTTCGCACCATGTCCTAAAAGGTATCGAACTGAAAATAGCGGCTGGCGAAGTGATCTCGATCATCGGTCGCAGCGGTTCCGGGAAAAGCACGCTCTTGCGCTGCATTAATGGTCTGGAGAAATTCGATGATGGCGCGATTATTGTCGATCGGCAGGCGGTTTCCGATGATGAAAATCATCTGCGGGAATTGAGCCGTTCCGTTGGCATGGTCTTCCAGAACTTTAATCTGTTTCCGCATATGACCGTGGCTGAAAACGTCATGCTGGCACCGCGTCTGGTATTGAAAAAAAGCCAGTCAGAATGCCGTGAACTGGCAGAAAACATGCTGGCCAAAGTGGGTCTGGCGGATAAAGCCGATCAGTTCCCGGGAAACTTATCCGGTGGTCAGCAGCAGCGTGTCGCTATTGCCCGCTCCCTGGCGATGAACCCAAAAGTCTTGCTGTGTGATGAAATTACATCGGCACTTGATCCGGAATTAGTCGGAGAAGTACTGAAGGTGCTGGAGCAACTGAAAGCCGACGGCATGACACTCATTCTGGTCACACATGAAATGAATTTTGCCCGCGATGTCGGCGATCGGATCGTCTTTATGCATCAGGGAAAAGTATGGGAAAGCGGTCCGAGCCGCGAGCTGTTCAGTAAGCCTCAGACGCCGGAGTTGCAAAGCTTTATATCTGCGGTGTTGTAATTATTGATTGATAAAAAGAGCCTCGATATTACAGAGGCTCTTTTGTTATTTACCCCTCGAACGCTGTCATATTTTGATACAACCCGTCTTCAGGGACATCCATCCTGTTTAATACATCAGAAGTTTATCCTCCCGATGACAATTAATTTTTATGTTCCGGTTTAGCATGAGTTTCGCCGTGTGCTTCACTCTGAGAAGTCATGTTATTCATCTCCTCAACAAAATGAACATATTGAATATAATTACTTACATATTCCCTGCCTTGTTCAACAGATTTTTCTGCAAACTGTTCGCTGTGTGCTGCCTTTTCAAATTTATCACGGATGGCAAGCTCCACTTTTTTTGCAATGGCTTCTGCAAGATGGTCAACATTTTTATTTTTCAGTGCTGCATCTGCTTCAAGAACAATAGGCTCAATATGTCCTGCCGGTTTTATCCCTGTAAATGAAGCCCCTTCAGATTCACGATGGACTTTCACTAAAGTAGAGAAAAATCGGTTATCTACTACTTCTGCCGATTCTTTACCACTTGTTCTCTCGACTAATGTTTTTTCAAACGCATTTTTTATTGTTTGTTCGCTATTTTTTGGAACCCATTTCAGTAAAGGAGTCACATCCTTATTCTGTATCGCTGATTTGGCGGTAACAATAACCGGGCCATCCATACCATCACAGTGAGCTGATGCTGAGCCGATATAGGATAAATTCAGTAATACAAAAGAGCCCACAACTAAAGCCATTTTACTTTTGGATAAATTTTTCATGATTTTATTCCTCATACGAATAAACAGGTGAAGTTCGTTTTCTGTAGTTCTGACGAGGTGGTATCCTGCGTCTTCAGTATCAAATCTAGCCGTATCAACGGGTGTTTTCGTTCGTTTGCATGAAATCGAACGTTCGGAAAGGTAAAGCAGAACCTGATTGACGATTTCGGCAGTGGCTTGTATTTTTATGTAGTAACTACTTTTGGTTTTAGCGACATGCAGATTGATTTTTCTAACTTTTTTATCGCGGTGAGCATTGTTCAGGCTATCGTCTTGTCGGTGTTTCTTTTACTTCCCGACAACATAAAACGCACCAGTAACCAGTTACTGGTCATCATTCTTGTCTCTATCGCTGCAGAATATGCCGAACTGTTCATCTATGGCACAGGCACAACCATAAAGCACCCCAACTACGCCTATCTGGGAACATTACTGTCCGTCATCCAGCCACCTGCGATTTATTTGTACACAAAATCATTGATGTATCGTGATTTTAAAATCAAAACCAGACATGCTTTCCTTTTGCTGCCATTCTTTATCGCCATACTGGTATTTTCTTTTAGTTATTACATACAGCCGATAGAGATAAAAAGGGAAATAATCCTTAAACAGGATCTGCCGGGTATGCCAACTTCATTATGGTTAGCGGTTGCCATTCACAGCCTTTTCCTTTTTTATCTTGGTTTTGCCATCAGATCACTCAACAAGTTTGCAGCCAGCGTCAAGGCGATATTCTCAGACATTGAAAACAAGCAGATCACATGGCTAAGACTATTACTGACCGGATATGTTTTTATCTGGGTTATCAGCCTGGCTTACTGCTTGTCGTTCTACATTTTCAAACATGCAGCAGAAACAAAGCATGTATTGATTTTCGCTGGCATTTCCGGGTTTATATTCATCAACACACTGGTCATTTACGCGTTAAAACAACCGGTTATATTTTCCGGATTAACAGAAGAAGAAAGTGCGATCATTGAAGATGACACAACAACATCTGAAATAATAAATTTACCCTCATCAGAACAGATCGGGCGTCTTGAGTCTTTGATGGATACACAGAAACCCTATTTGAACTCTAATCTGACCATCAACAAACTGGCGGCGCAGTCTGGTATTCCAACAAGAGAACTTTCTTTTATTATCAATCAGGGTTTCGGCAAAAACTTTTTTGATTTTATTTGCGACTACAGGATCAATTACGCCAAAGCGCTGCTGGAAAAAACAAGTGAGAAAAGAGCGATACTGGAGATCATGTATGACGCGGGGTTTAACTCGAAATCCGTATTCAACACGGCCTTTAAACAAAAAACCGGCCTGACCCCCAGTCAGTATCGTAATACCGCCCAGAAGGGATCATGACCGTCTCGTCGCTGTCTACCAATAATTCTCCATCGTGATCTGCCCCGGTCCGCGGCGCAGATTCTTTTTCAGTCCTTTTTGCTGTAAGGCGTGCAGGGTATCTTTCACCATAGCCGGATTGCCGCAAATCATGGTCTGGGACCACTCCGGTGACAACGACAGTTCTGCCGCTTCTTCCAGCAAGCCATGATCCAGTAGCAGCGGAATACGGCCTCGCAGCAGATCCGTGCAGTCTTCCCGGCTGACAACCGGAATATATCGAAACTGCAAAGGCTGCCGCGTTTTAATCGTGTGGATCTGTTCCTGATAAGTCAGATCATCCCGTTGCCGGACACCATGTACCAGCACGATATATTCAAACCGCTGAAAGACCTGTTGTTCAGAAAGAATCGAGAGAAATGGGCCGATGGCGGTGCCGGTTGCCATCATCCAGAGATCCCGTCCGGCCGGAACCTCGGCCAGCGTCATGAATCCACTGGCATTGCGGGAAACCTGAATAGCATCACCGGGTTTCAGTTCAAAAAGATGGGGGGACAAACGGCCGTCAGGAATTTTGATGAGATAGAACTCATGGTGACCGGCATTCGGGGCATTCACAAAGGAATAGGCCCGGCTGACCCGTTCTCCGTCAATCATCAGTGCCAGTTTGCCAAACTGCCCCGCCGTGTACGGGGCCAGATCCGCTTTTACCTTAAGAGAACAGAGCCGGTCATTCCACTGGATGACCTCATAAACTGTTCCGTTTACCCAGTCAGTCATATGCATTCCTTACTCTGCCGTTGCAAAGCATTGATGGTCAAATGCAGCTCAGCCGGAAACGTATGTACTAAAGTATGGCTAATTTTCTCCCAACTGTTTGATCAAATTCATGCTCCGGCTGACATGCTGCCCGCCAGTGACAAAACCCACCGTTTGACCCTGACGAAGTGCCAACCCGGTCAGACCCGTATCATCCTCGTCCAGTTGCCAGATCAGATCTTCACTGCGGACATCACCGGCCGCCTGCACCGGATAACAGGGGGTTTTGACGTTCACCGGCATCACCGGCCAGCGGATGGCTGTGGGCTCACCGGCCAGGGTTTTCGCCAGCGCCTGCGCGCTTATCGTGATCGGCTGCAGATAAGGTCGTAACTGACCGTTGGCTTCCGCGCAATCCCCCAGCGCATAAATATGAGGATCGCTTGTGGTCAGATCATCATTCACCACAATGCCCCGGTTGACGGTTAATCCCGCGGCCTGCGCCAGTGCGGTACGGGGGCGTAATCCGGCGGCCGAAACAATGCTGTCCACGATGATGGATTTGCCATCCCGGAAGGTTGCCCGGATCCCCTCGGCGATTTTTTCTGCCGACACCAGTGTGTTCATCAGTTCAAACTGACATCCGTTCTGCCGGAGGACCGAGTGCAGTCTTTCACTGGCAAATTCCGGTAGCAAGGCGCTGAGTACACGATCTGCCGGGTCGCAAACCGTTACCTGTTTCCCCGCTTGCAGAAAATCATTTGCCAGTTCACAACCGATCAGACCCGCGCCAATCAGCAATATCCGCTGACTGGTCGCCAGACGATCCTGAGATTGCTGGTATTCCTGCAGACTGTTCAGCGTAATGATGTCGCCGGTCGCGTCTCCGCTGACCGGCGGGATCCAGGCCTCGGCACCGACCGCCAGCACCAGATCCCGGTACGGTAATTCCCGCTCCGCCAGCCGGATGACCTGCCGTTCCGTATCAATCGCTGATACGGTCTGTTCCGTCAGCAACAACGCTTTCAGCTCCTGCGCCAGCTCCTTTGCCGGTTTACGGATCAGATCTGACGCAGTCTGCCGTTTGCTGATGACATGACTCAATTGTGGTTTGGCATAGTCTGCGCCTTCATCAGCACAGACGATAACCAGCGGTGCGGCAGGCGCCAGGCGACGATACTGCCGTGCCAGCTGCAAACCGGCATAACCACTTCCCACGATGACAACCGGATGATGTGCGCCCATGGTTGCCTCCTTGTTACGCCGCTTTTGCCGCAGGATCTGCCGCAGGTACGAAGTCATCCTTGCCCATGAAGCAAACCGGGCAGAGGAAACTTTCCGGTACGTCTTCCCAGGCCGTTCCCGCTTCAACACCCTGATTGGGTTCACCGGTTTTCGGATCATAAACCCATGAGCAGGTCCGGCAGACCATGGGCTCCGCTTCTGTTGTTACCGCTGAAGCCGCAGCATCGCTGGCAGCCCCACCCAGTTGCGCAACCAGTCCGGCCCCGTAGGCTTCACACGCCTGCAGCGCTTCCTGTGTCGGACGCCACTCGATTCGAGTGCCTTCCAGCGTATTAAAGCCACTTTCTTTCAGACGCTGGGTAATGCGTTCCACCGCCCCGCCACTCCAGCCATGACTACCAAAGGCAGCCGCTGCTTTTCCGGTAAAGCGCAATCCCTGAATTTCTTCCAGCAAGGCGGCAACCTGCGGCAACATCACGTTATTGACAGTAGGTGATCCCACCAGAATGGCCTTGGATTTAAAGACCTGGGTCAGCACATCGTTTTTATCCGAATTGGCCAGATTGAATTGCTTGATGGTCACAGACGGATCAGCCTTACGGATGCCGGCGGCAATCGCTTCCGACATCTTGCGGGTACTTTCCCACATGGTGTCGTAAATCAGCGTGATCTGGTTTTCCTGATACGAATCTGCCCATTTCAGATACTGTTCGACGATCTGCGCCGGATTATCGCGCCAGATAATGCCGTGTGACGTGCAGATCATGTCCAGCGGCAGCTTGAAAGACAGCACTTCATGAATTTTGGCCGTCACCAGCTTGCTGAACGGCGTCAGGATATTGGCGTAATACTTGATGCATTCGTTATGTAATTCGTTCTGATCCACCAGATCGTTATAGAGCTGATCAGAGGCATAGTGCTGACCGAACGCGTCGTTACTGAACAGTACGGCATCTTCGGTCATGTACGTCATCATGCTGTCCGGCCAGTGCAGCATCGGCGCTTCAACAAACACTAACGCCTTGCCGTTGCCCAGATCCAGCGTGTCACCGGTTTTCACGACTTTAAAATTCCAGTCCTGATGGTAATGCCCTTTCAGCGACTTCACGCCATTGGCGGTACAGTAAATCGGTGTATCCGGGATCTTTGCCATCAGTGCCGGCAAGGCACCGCTATGATCAATCTCCGCATGGTTGGCAATGATGAAGTCGATTTTTTCCAGCGGAATTTCATTCGCCAGATTAGTCACAAACTCATCGGCATACGGGCTCCATACCGTATCAATCAAAGCCACTTTTTCTTCCTTGATCAGGTAGCTGTTATAGCTGGAGCCTTTATGCGTGGAGTACTCGCTGCCATGAAATTCGCGCAGTTCCCAATCCTGTTTGCCAACCCAGTAGATATTGTTCTTAACGTGCAGTGCCATAATTTCATCCTCACCATAATATGCATTTCATATGCAGTATTTTCATCTTAATTTAATATGCATTTCATATGCAAGTTATGTTTGAGATCTTTTTTGTTTGTATCCATTCGGGCATGAAATTGAAACAGAGATGAAACAGGCAGCGACGGGTGTGGTTTATGTTGTGCACTTTTGAAACAAAATAATTAAAAAACAGTTAGTTAAGATTTATCCACCGAAAATGAAGCGATCCGATTCGGGCATCCTGTCTGTACGTTTTTAGATTTTATTTGTGAGAAGAATCAAAACGGTCAAACTCGGTCATTCCCGTTTATGCCCGTTTTGATCTAAATTGAATACTAATGAAACCGATTTCATCTCAAAACATAACCAAACGGGCACGAATTTATAAACAGTCACGACTTTTTGTGACCAATGGCGCACTTAATCCGATCGTAGTTTACGAGCTTCGTTTTCGTAATTGCTCGCTCAGAACTATTTACGGAACCCACCTAAACTGAATACAACTTAAAGAGAGGACGAAATATGTTGCAGGCAGAAAGACATCACAAAATTAATGAGCTGCTGAAAGCGAATGGCTCACTATTGGTGAATGATCTCTCCCTCATGCTTAATATTTCAAAAGAAACCATTCGCCGCGATCTGGCGTTTCTGGAAAAGAAAGGCTATTTGACCCGGACCCATGGCGGTGCGGTTCCTGTTGGAAACCAGATAAAACATATCACCACCCCTGTTGACCAGGAATATGAACAAAGTGGTGAAGCGTTCAGAATCAGATCCAACCAGAACACTGACACCAAAATAAAGATGGCTAAAAAGGCATTAGCCTACATTGAGCCGGGCGATATTATTATGCTCGACAGCAGCACCAGCTCATGGTTTCTGGCACGACAGATTCCGGATATTGAGATTACAGCATTAACAACATCATTAAATACGATTCACGCATTAGCTTGTAAATCCAATATCCGGGTTATCGGACTGGGTGGCGAATATTCAGAAAAATATGAGTCATTCAGTGGCCCATTAACCGAAAGTATTGTCAAAGAATTCAGTATTAATAAATTGTTTTTCTCTTGTCATGGTATCGGTCTGACTACCGGAATAAGAGAAAGCAATGAAAACCAGGCTCGTCTGAAACAGATGATGATTAGTGTGGCAGATAAATCCATTCTGTTATGCGATTCAACCAAAGTAGAAAGACGTTCATTTTGCAAAGTATGTGATTACAACAAAATAGACGTATTGATTACTGACCAGTTGCCATCAGATGAATACCGGACTGAAATTGGGTGGAATAATGTAAAAATTATTGAAACCAGTAGAAAGTAACCGAACTAAAGATGGTCGTTTTAAATAAAAGATAAAACGGCCGATGTATTAGTATCCACGTAGTACACAGATGTAGTGTTTTTTAACACCGGGTCAACACACCCTGAATATTACAAATAATATTCAGAAGTTATTTACATGGAGAATATAAACATGAAAAAAGCAGGTCTCGCTTGTGTGATTGCTACTATTTTAGCTTCTTCCGCCACCTACGCGGCTGACAGTTTTAAAATGGGTGTTGTTGTAAAAATTGGCGGTATTCCATGGTTTAACGCGATGGAAGAAGGGATTAAAAAAGAAGCAGCCAAACAAGGAGTTGAAGCCTGGCAAATCGGTCCTACCTCAGCAGATCCAGCTTTACAGGTTCGCGCCATTGAAGACTTGATCGCTCAGAAAGTTGATGTGATTGGTGTGGTACCAAACGATGCCAAAGTACTGGAACCTGTTCTGGAAAAAGCACAGAAAGCCGGTATCAAAGTCATTGTACATGAGTCCCCAAACCAGAAATTTGCTGACTGGGATTTCGAGCTGGTTGATGCCAAACAGCACGGTGTCAACCATATGAAGAAACTCGCTGAATGTATGAAAGGCGAAGGTAAATATGTGGCTTATGTTGGTAGCTTGACCGTGCCATTGCATAACGTCTGGGCTGATTCCGCGATTGAATATCAGAAAGCAAATTATCCGAAGATGGAACTGGCCGCTGATAAATTCGGCGTCGCAGAATCATTGGATGACACGATGCGTACCACGAAAGATCTGATGTCTAAGCATAATGATCTGAAAGGTGTACTGGCATTTGGTTCTCAAGGCCCGATTGGTGCAGGCCGTGCTGTTATGCAACGAAACAAGATTGACGACATCTGTGTTGTCGGCCCATTCAGCCCGGGACAAGGCGAATCACTGGTTATGAAAGGTGCCATTGATGGCGGTTATATCTGGAACCCAATGACAGCCGGTGAAGTCTTTGTCCGTGTGGCGAAGATGATGATGGATGGCCAGGAAATCAAAGATGGCATGACTATCGATGGTATGGGACCAGTACAGATTGATACTGCAACCCGCACTATTCTCGGTAATAACACAGAAAGCGAAGATAAAGAAAATATCAAGAAACTCGTTGAAATGGGTCTCTGATTATTATCCCTGGATGGGCTTAGGCCCATCCGGTTTTAGCTCCGAGGTTTAATATGACAACGTTACCTGAAAATTCCCAGGTTGGGTCTTTTATTTCTCTAAATAAGCTGTCTAAAAGTTTTGGCGGACATAAAGCCTTAAATAATATTGATATTAATATCATGCCGGGCGAAGTGCATTGTTTAGCAGGAACAAATGGTTGTGGTAAAAGCACACTCATTAAAGTGATTAGTGGCGTTCATCAACCAGACAGTGGTGCAGAAATCAGAGTAAATGGAGAAATCGTTCCAAAATTAAATCCTAACCTAGCACGAAGCATGGGTATTCAGGTTATTTACCAGGATTTATCTTTATTTCCAAATTTATCAGTTGCTGAAAACATTGCCTTCGAATTAAACATGCAAGGCATGATGAACTGGCATAATAAAAAAGAAGTTTACAATAAAGCAAAAAAAGTCCTGGAAGAATTAAAGTTTAACATTGATTTAAATGAAAAGGTTGAAGCATTACCGATTGCACAACGGCAACAAGTTGCTATCTGTCGTGCCCTGGTTGCTGACGCAAAACTGGTCATTATGGATGAGCCAACCGCATCCTTAACCAGAACCGAAGTCAACCAGTTATTGCGTACTGTCCATTATCTGAAAAGTAAAAATATCAGCGTGGTTTTTGTAAGCCACCGCTTAGATGAGGTATTAGAGATTTCAGATACCGTTACTGTTATTCGTGATGGCGCAAAAGTCGGTTCTTACCCTGCCAATGAAATCACCCCAAAACGTCTGATCGAGTTGATGACAGGTGTCTCCATTGAGCATGCCTTGAAACCTGCCAGAAATGAAAATAATGACCGGATTATTCTGGAAGTCGAAAATTTATCCCGTAAAGATCAATACGAGAATATCAGCTTCAAATTGCGTCAGGGCGAAGTTTTAGGATTATGTGGCTTATTAGGCTCCGGCCGTACTGAATTAGCACTGAGCTTATTCGGTATTACCAAACCGGATAGCGGCAAAATCTATGTCGACAGTAAGCCGGTGAACTTCAAAGGTCATAACGATGCGATTAAATCCGGTATTGGTTATGTTTCGGAAGACCGTCTGACTCTGGGTCTGGTCTTACAGCAATCCGTTTCTGATAACGCCGTGTTATCAATTCTGGATCAGCTGAAAAACCGGATGCATTTCATTGATGAATACAAAAAAATCAAAATTGTCAGCCAGTGGATCAAAGATCTCGACATCAAAGTATCCAACCCTGACAACCCCATCTCTACCCTTTCCGGCGGTAACCAGCAAAAAGTGGTGCTGGCGAAATGGATCCTGACACAACCGAAAGTGCTCATTCTGGATGCACCAACCGTTGGGGTCGATATCGCGGCAAAAGACAGTATCTATCAACTCATCCATAAACTCTCCGAACAGGGGATTTCGATCCTGCTGATTTCTGACGAAATTCCGGAGGTTTACTACAACTGCGACCGCATTCTTCATATCGACCACGGTCACATCATGAATGAATACGAACCTCGCAAAGTCAGTGAAACTTATCTGGAGGAAGTTATTAATGGCTAATTTCCTGAAAAAGCGGATGCCGATGGAGTTCTATCTTGGCGTCGTGATCCTGGTGATGGTGATTTTCTTCTCACTGACAACCGATCAATTTCTCACGATTCGAAATTTACTCGATTTGTCAGAAGGCTATGCCGTTTCCGGGATCTTTGCACTGGGTCTGTTTGTCGTACTGGTTACCGGGGGGATCGACATCTCATTCGCTGCTGTCGCTTCTGTCGTGCAGTACGCCATCGCCAGTCTTCTGCTTGGCGGATACATCGATGGCGCCTTCCAGGGGATTGTGCTGGCCGTGATGTTCGGGATCTGCTGCGGCTTGTTTAACGCGGTGCTGATTTATTACCTGAATCTGGTGTCAATCATCATCACCATCAGTGTGCAGTCACTGCTGTTCGGTGGACTGATGTGGCTGACCAATGGCCGCAGTATCTACGACCTGCCGGAATGGTGGACAACACAACACGAAATCTTCCCATTCACTTTGGGCACAGAAAGTTACCAGATTGGTCTGCCTTTCCTGCTGATGCTGATCCTGACTGCGTTTACCTGGGTGGTTCTGAATAAAACCAACCTTGGCCGTCAATTATATGCCGTCGGTGGTAGCCAGGAATCTGCACGTCGGGTCGGGATCCGCGTCGGTATCATCCACTTATTTGCTTACGGCTATCTCGGCGCGTTCGCTGCGATTGGTGGTTTGGTACAGGTGTATCGCATGGGGGAAGTGGTTCCGAATGCGCTGGTCGGTGGTGAACTGGATGTGCTGGCAGCAACCGTGCTGGGTGGTGCAAGTCTGACCGGTGGTAAAGGAACGGTTCTCGGTACGCTGATGGGGGTTTTCCTGATTGGGATCCTGAAAAACGGGCTGAATCTGATTGGTGTTTCCAGTTACTTCATGAACATCGTGATCGGGATCGTCATCGTTATCGCAATCACCATCACGCACTACAAAAAACGCAAAGAAACCAACGTTGGTTTTGCTTAATCAGGGGCTGCAATCATGAAAAAATGGTTCAAACTTGATGAAAACATGATCGGTCTGCTTAGTCTGCTAGTAGCTATCTGTATCGTGTTCACCCTACTGATGCCGGGTCGTTTCTTTACTCTGCAAACTTTCGGTAGTGTCGCTTCTCAATTACCTGAGCTGGGACTGTTTACATTGGCGATGTTCATTCCGATGCTGAGTGGTGGTTTTAACCTCTGCATCATCGGTACCGCTAACCTGACCAGCTTGCTCATGGCCTGGATCTTCATCAGTTACATTCCTGCTGATGCCAGCATGTTCTTCCAGGTCATCATGCTGATGGTCGCGATAGTCGCAGCTATCCTCCTGTCCATCGTCATTGGGATGTTTACCGGTGCCATGGTGGCTTACATCGGTGCCCACCCGATTCTGGTGACACTGGCAACCATGACCATGGTCAACGGGATCGGTATAGAACTCACCCATGGTGCAGCGCTGAGTGGCATGCCTGAACTGGTCAGACTGATTGGTTCCGGAACTATCCTTGGCATTCCATTACCGCTGGTGATTTTCCTCCTGGTTGCTGTCGCCGTCGCCCTGTTGCTGGAAAAAACCAAGATCGGTAAATGCATCTACATGAGTGGCAGCAACATCAACGCGACTTACTTCAGCGGCATTAATACACACAAACTTCTGATCGCAATCTACACCATCTCCAGTGTGCTGTGTGTCTTTGCCGGTCTGGTCATGATGGCTCGCTTCAACTCCGCACGTATGGGTTACGGCGACTCCTACCTGCTGCTGACCGTACTGGCCATCATTCTTGGCGGTACTGATCCAAACGGCGGTTTTGGCCGCGTATTTGGTGTGGTTTGCGCCTTGTTTGTCCTGCAGATCATCTCGACCGGCCTGAACCTGCTGGGCATCAGCCCACACTTCAGCCTCGGCATGTGGGGTGCGGTGCTCATCATCACGTTGTCAGTCAAGTTCTTCAAAAAACGTTGGTCTGAAAAACGGGCAGCGAAAAACAGTAAACCTTTATCAAGCACCAAGAACGCGCAAATTATTGGTCACAAATAACTCAACTGAATTAATACTGGAATAAACATTATGACTTATATGATTTCTCCTTCACTGATGTGCATGAACCTGATTGAAATCAAATCACAACTGGAAGTATTAGATACCCGTGCCGACTTCCTGCATATCGATATTATGGACGGCCACTACGTCAAAAATATTACGCTGTCACCGTTCTTTATCGAACAGATTCGTCCTCACACCAATTTGAAAATTGATGTGCATTTAATGGTGGAAGAACCGAGTGATTTTATTGATGCTGTTGCCAATGCCGGTGCCGATTATATCTGCCCTCACGCGGAAACCATCAATCGCGACGCATTCCGCATTATCAACCAGATCCGCAAACACAATAAAAAAGTGGGTGTGGTACTGAATCCGGCAACACCGGTGGAATACATCAAACACTATATTCATCTACTGGACAAAATCACCGTGATGACGGTAGACCCAGGTTATGCCGGACAGCCTTTTATTCCGGAAATGCTGAATAAAATTCAGGAACTGGCGGCACTCAAAAAAGAACATGGTTATAACTACCTGATCGAAATCGACGGTTCCTGCAACACCAAAACTTTCCATGATCTGCTGGGCGCAGGCGCAGAAGTATTAATCGTCGGTACATCCGGATTATTTAATCTCGATCCAAACCTGGCCGTCGCCTGGGACAAAATGACCGCCAATATCCGACAAGCAGAACAAGCAGCATAGGGGGTAACGAGGTATGGCTTATTACTTAGGTATTGATATCGGCGGTACAAATACCCGGTTACTCACCATGAATGAACAGGATGAGTTTATTCTTCGTGAAAACATCCCGACCTCATCATGGTCAGCAACGGAAGACCCACTGGCAACGCTGGCGCAGTTAATTAACGCTCATTTCCAGCAATTAGACCAGCGGCCGGCCGGCGTCATGCTGGGTTTACCGGGTACATTAAGCCGTGATCGGAAAAAAGTGTTTTCTCTGCCTTTCATTCAGGCACTGGATAACCGTGAAGTCGGTAACGAGCTGAGCCAGCTGATCGACTGTCCGGTGGCCATGGATAAAGACGTGAATCATCTGCATCTGTGGGATCTGCATCAGCTGGAAACCATGCCGTTTGTTGCCGTGGGTTTGTATCTGGGCACCGGTATGGGCAACAGTTTATGGATAAATGGTGACTTTTATCATGGTGCGCATGGCTCTTCCGGCGAAATCGGTCACATTCCTTGGCTTAACAACACGTTAAGCTGTCCTTGTGGAAAAACCGGTTGTGCGGAAACACTGACATCGGGCAGTTATCTGGCGAGATGGGCCAAAGAACATGTCACAGCACCACATCATGTCGGCGATATTTTTACTCACTACGGTGATCATCCGGATATTCAGGAGTTCGTCACCCGCCTTGGCATGATTATCGCCTCGGAGATGAACATTCTCGATCCGGAGCATCTGTTCCTCGGCGGTGGTGTTATCGGCATGCCCGGCTTTCCTAAAGAAAAATTGGTCCGGGAGATCAGAAAGCATTTGCGTGGCCCTCAGCCGGCAGAAGGTCTGACCATATCATTTAGTTTACAGACCGGTGATACAGGTTGTCAGGGGGCATGCCTCGCTGCAAAACGTCACTTTGAATCGTAGGAGTCTGTTATGACAGGAAAAGTTTGTGTCTTCGGTGCCTTCAACGTCGATGTTGTTGCTCGTCTCAGCCGCTTTCCCCGCCCCGGAGAATCCATGATTGCAGCCAGCAGCCTGATGGGCGCTGGCGGTAAAGGTGCCAACCAGGCTCTTGCTGCAGCGAGAGCCGGTGCCCGGGTGCATTACATCGGCAAAGTCGGTACGGATTCCTTTGCGGAATTTGCAAAACATCACCTCGATACCTCAGAAATCAATGTTTGTACGCTTTTCCATAGCCAGGACAAACCAACCGGTAATGCATTGATCTATGTTTCAGAAGAAAACGGCGAAAACATGATTGGCGTGGACCCGGGCGCAAACCTGACTGTCACGGAACAGGAAATCGAATCCTGTCTGCCTGTTATCAAGTCTTCTGATTTATTGCTGATCCAGATGGAGAATAACCCCGACGCGATCGTGCGTTTATTGCAGCATGCCCATGACAGCAATGTTTATGTCATTTTGAATCCGGCCCCCTTCCAGAAAATTCCCGACGAGGCGTTGGCGCTGGCCGATCTGCTCACGCCAAACAGTACCGAAGCAGAGCTGTTGACCGGTATTGAGGTTAATGATCTCGATTCGGCAGCACAGGCCGCCCGGGTCTTGCATAACAAGGGCATCAACAACGTTCTGATCACGCTGGGCTTAAAAGGCGCATTACTTTCCACACCATCCGGCCGTACGCATATTCCCGCTTACCCGGCCCATCCGGTAGACACCACCGGTGCCGGCGATGCCTTCAACGGCTCACTTGCCGCTTGTCTGTCGCAGGGGGAAAAACTGGAGGATGCCGCTTTATTCGCTTCCGCCTATGCCTCCGTCTCGGTCGAACGGGTCGGTGCAGCGCAGGCCATGCCGACCCGGCAGGAAGCGATGGAAAGAATGCGACAACATGCCTCTCTGGCTGCGGCCTCATAGCACGGAGAATGCGAGATGTCTGATCCCATTGTTATCGGTCTTGATTTCGGCAGTGATTCAGTAAGAGCACTCGCAGTCCGTTGCCGGGACGGACAAGAGCTGGCCACACACACGGAGCTCTATCCCCGCTGGCATCTCGGCCAGTATTGTCAGCCAGTCCGGAACCAGTTCAGACAACATCCGCTGGATTACATCGAATCCATGGAGAAAGTCGTCAGACAAGTTGTCTCCTTACTGGCCCCGGAGCAGGTGGCAGCGATTTGTGGCATCGGTGTTGACGCGACCGGGTCAACTCCTGCGCCTATCGACGAAACCGGTCAGGTTCTGGCGTTGCGCGAAGAGTTTGCGGATAACCCGAATGCCATGTTCCTGCTGTGGAAAGATCATTCCGCCATTGCCGAAGCCGAAGAGATCACCCGCCTGTGCCAGGATCGAAAGTTCCCGGACTACACCCGTTACAGCGGCGGGGTTTATTCTGCGGAATGGTTCTGGGCAAAGATCCTGCACGTATCCCGCACCGATACCGCCGTACGACAAGCCGCCGTTAACTGGATTGAACTGTCGGACTGGATCCCGGCACTGCTGAGCGGAACTCAGTCTCCGGCCGCTATTCGCCGGGGCCGGTGTGCCGCAGGTCATAAATGTTTATGGCATCAGGACTGGCATGGTCTGCCCTCACGGGAATTCCTGACCGCACTGGATCCGGTGCTGACTGACAACCTTCAAACGCCCCTGTTCACCGATACATACACCGCCGATGTGCCTGTCGGCAGGATCACTGCAGAATGGGCAGAACGTCTGGGTCTGCCATCCCGGATCATGATCTCCGGCGGAGCGATTGACTGTCATATGGGAGCCATCGGGGCCGGAACCCGGCCTAACACCCTGCTGAAAGTCATCGGTACTTCCACCTGCGATATTCTGGTGACTGATTACGCCAGTATTGGCAGCCGCACCATCGGTGGCATCTGTGGCCAGGTGGATGGCAGTGTTATTCCGGGCATGATTGGGCTCGAAGCCGGACAATCCGCCTTCGGCGATATCTATGCCTGGTATCAGCGCCTGCTGAGCTGGCCACTGGAAACGCTGATACAGCAATACCCTGAATTACGAACCGCCGTCCGGCAACATGAGCAGAAACTGCTCGCTTCACTGACGCAAAGCTGGAGCCTGAATCCGGATCTGTCACACCTCCCGATTGTACTGGATTGGTTTAATGGCCGCCGTACCCCTTACGCCAATCAGCGATTACAGGGTGTGATCGCCGGACTGAATCTGGCTACCGATGCGCCGGCATTATTCGGTGCACTGGTAGTCGCAACCGCCTGTGGCGCCCGCAACATCATGGAGTGTCTGACGGAACAGGACATACCGGTCAAGGAAGTCATGGCGCTGGGCGGTATTGCGCGCAAGTCGCCCGTGATCATGCAGGTTTGTGCGGATGTCATGAACCGTTCCATTCAGGTGGTGGCATCCGATCAGTGTTGTGCGCTGGGTGCCGCGATTTGTGCGGCCGTGGCGGCGGATATTTATCCGGCTATCGAAGCCGCTCAACAAGAAATGGCCAGTGCCATTGAACACGTTTACTACCCTCGGCCTGCCCGGGTTGCTGAATATGAAGTGATTTATCAGCAATACCTGCGGTGGGCAGAGACAGCAGAACCGTTACTTAACTAATTTTTACCCTTAATTCAGTCTTATCTGACAAGGAGTTACCGTGAGCAGTTTGTTAGATCAATTACGTGCCGTTACCACCGTCGTTGCCGATACCGGCGAGTTACCTGCAATCAAATTGTATTCCCCGGAAGACGCGACCACCAACCCGTCACTGATTTTAAAAGCCGTTTCTAGTCCGGAATACGCACCGCTGCTGGAACAGGTGGTGTTTCAGGCAAAACAACTCTCGTCCGAGCAGGCCGTGCAGGTTGAAGAAGCTGCCGACCGGCTGATTGTCGCCATCGGCTGTGAAGTGCTGAAACATGTACCGGGCCGCATCTCCACCGAAGTCGATGCCCGCCTCTCTTTTGATACACAGGCTACCATCGAAAAAGCCCGCAAGCTGATTGGCCTGTACGAGTATCAGGGCATTCCACGTTCACGCGTGCTGATCAAGATTGCCTCCACCTGGGAAGGCATCCGCGCCGCGGAACAGCTGGAGAAAGAAGGCATCAACTGCAACCTGACCCTGCTGTTCTCCTTTGCACAGGCCCGCGCTTGTGCCGAAGCCGGCGCGTTCCTGATTTCGCCGTTTGTGGGTCGGATCATGGACTGGTACAAAGCCAAAACCGGCGAAACCTACACGGCGGAAACGGATCCGGGTGTGTTATCCGTGAAAGCGATTTATCAGTATTACAAACAGCATGGTTACCCAACCGTGGTGATGGGCGCGAGCTTCCGCAATCTCGGCGAAGTGCTGGCGCTGGCGGGTTGTGACCGCCTGACTATCAGCCCGAATCTGTTGCAGGAACTGGGCGAAGCCAGTGGTGAACTGGTACGTCAGTTAGCCGATGACGGTCTGCGTCTGCCACGGCCGGCTCCATTGAGCGAAGCGGCTTTCCGCTGGCAGCATAATGAAGATGCCATGGCGACCGAGAAACTGGCGGAAGGGATCCGTAATTTTGCGATTGACCAGGTGAAGCTGGAGCAGTTATTGGCGTCTCGTTTGGCGTGATTTTGTTTGGGCGTCTGGATTGGTGCTGATGGCGTGTTGGGATGCTCGGAACAGCATCCCTGTCTCCTGACACGTCGTAAACCCATCCATGGGGACTCCGCCGCGCCATCCTTGGCGCGGAGGGTCATCCGACAGGGATAACTGACCTCGGCCACGGCCTCAGTACAACCACACTCAATTACAGCCAGTTTCATCCTTACTTTTTCCCTATTTTGCTGATTACCGGAGCTTTTCTAATGAGTTTAAATGCTAAAACCCTCGCCAATGCCGTACGTATGCTGAGTGTCGATGCGGTGCAACAGGCCAATTCCGGCCACCCGGGCGCCCCGATGGGCATGGCCGATATCGCTGAAGTACTGTGGCGTCACCATTTAAAACATAATCCGGCAGACCCGCAGTGGATCAACCGTGACCGTTTTATCTTATCCAACGGCCATGGCTCGATGCTGCTCTACTCCCTGCTGCACCTGACTGGGTATGACCTGCCGCTGTCTGAGCTGAAACAGTTCCGCCAGCTGCACTCCAAAACCCCGGGCCACCCGGAATACGGTTATGCGCCAGGCGTAGAGACCACCACTGGTCCATTGGGACAAGGCATTGCCAATGCGGTGGGCATGGCGCTGGCGGAAAAAACACTGGCGGCACAGTTCAATAAACCGAATCACAATATCGTCGACCATTACACCTACACCTTTATGGGTGACGGCTGTCTGATGGAAGGAATTTCACATGAAGTGTGCTCTTTAGCCGGCACCTTAGGCCTCGGTAAACTGATCGCCTTCTGGGATGACAATGGTATCTCCATTGACGGTCATGTCGATGGCTGGTTTACCGATGATACTCCGGCGCGCTTCCGTGCCTATGGCTGGCAGGTGCTGGATTCCGTGGATGGCCATAATCCACAGGAAATCGAGATGGCCATTCAAGAGGCCAAGGCCAACACCACCCAGCCAACCTTGATTTGCTGCAAAACCATCATCGGTTACGGCTCACCGAACAAGTCTGGCAGCCACGATTGTCACGGTGCGCCGCTGGGTAAAGACGAAGTAGCGCATGTGCGCGAGTTCTTAAACTGGCCGCATGCCCCGTTTGAAATTCCGCAGGATATCTATCAGGCGTGGAATGCCCGTGAACAGGGTGCTCATCAGCAAGCCAGCTGGCAGCAACATTTCAGTGCTTACCGCGCCGAATATCCCGAGCTGGCCGCGGAACTGCTGCGCCGCAGTCACGGTCAGTTGCCAGTCGACTGGGCCGAGCAGGCACAGGATTACATTAACGACCTGCAAGCCAACCCAGCCAATATTGCCTCGCGTCAGGCCAGCCAGAAAGCGCTGAACGCCTATGCCAAAATCCTGCCGGAACTGCTCGGGGGTTCTGCCGATTTGGCGCCGTCCAACCTGACCCGTCATACCTCTGCATTAGACGTCAGTGCCGAAGTGCCGCAAGGCAACTATCTGCACTATGGCGTACGTGAATTTGGTATGTCCGCCATCATGAACGGCGTGGCGCTGCACGGTGGCTTCATTCCGTACGGTGGTACCTTCCTGATGTTTATGGAATATGCCCGTAACGCGGTGCGCATGGCGGCGCTGATGAAGCAGCGTTCCATCTTCGTTTATACCCACGACTCGATTGGTCTGGGCGAAGACGGCCCGACCCACCAGCCAGTGGAACAACTCGCCAGCCTGCGTCTGACGCCGAACATGGAAACCTGGCGTCCGTGTGACCAGGTGGAATCGGCGGTGGCGTGGAAGGAAGCGATTGAGCGCACCAATGGCCCGAGTGCGCTGATTTTCAGTCGACAGGCGCTGACGCAGCAGCCGCGTACCCCGCAACAACTGAGTGATATCGAACGTGGCGGTTACACCCTGCTGGACTGCGATGGCACGCCGGAGCTGATTATTCTGGCCACCGGTTCCGAGGTCAGTTTGGCAGTTAACGCGGCGAACACGCTGAATGCCGAAGGCCGAAAAGTCCGCGTGGTCTCCCTGCCCTGCACTGAGCGCTTTGACAAACAATCGGCGGAGTACAAAGAACAGGTGTTGCCGAAGTCAGTCAGAGCGAGACTCGCTATTGAAGCCGGCATTGCCGATTACTGGCAGCGCTACACCGGTCTCGATGGTGACGTGGTCGGTATGACCAGCTTCGGTGAATCCGCTCCGGCAGAGCAACTGTTCAAGCTGTTCGGGTTTACCGATGAAAATGTGCTGGAAAAAGCGCGGGCGTTGCTAAGCTGAAACTAACAGTCCGGTAAAAACCGGATAAAAATGACATGAACAGGCGGGTTCCTTCACCAGAACCTGCCTGTTTTTTTGCAGTCAGATAATCAGCCAAAGCGGCGGACCTGGTTCCTGCCGTTTTCTTTTGCCTGATACAACGCAATATCCGCTTTCCCAATCGCGTCCTCCAGCGACGCGTATTTTCCTTCAGCCAGATCCACAACACCGATACTCAGTGTGACATGAATAGCGTGCTGATTAACCTGTACGGGCTGCGCTGCAACCTGGGTCCGGACACGCTCGGCCCAATTCAGAGCATCGGTTATGCTCGTTTCCGGTAAAACCGCGATAAATTCCTCCCCCCCATAGCGGGCGAGAATATCGTGATGCCGGATGTTTTGCCGGACCCGGGCAGCCACTTCCTTCAGGACAACATCACCCACCGGATGGCCGTAATCGTCATTGATTTTTTTGAAAAAATCGATATCGATCATGGCGACACTGTAACGCCCTACCGATAGCTTACCGTCCGCTTTGAACAGCGTCGCCTCGGACTGCTCACGTAATCCATACCGGTTATAAATACCGGTTAACGCATCATAGGAAGCAAACGCCGCCAGCTTCTGTTGCAGCCATTGCGACGTGATCAGCATGATGCTGAAACTTAACCCCAGCAGCACAATAATGGCATTAAAAACCAGCAACAGATTGCTGACGTTGGTACTCAGCAAGGAATAGGATGGCTCGTACTGATAGGTCAGAAAACGCAACAGGGAACCCGTGGTTGCCAGAATACAGGTGACCGCAAACATCAGCCGCCCTGATTCATATCTCGCCCTGTCCTTCAGCGCCTCCCGAATACACAACACGCTTTGCATATTGAAGACAAAGGAGACCAGTTCAGCACGTCTTATTTCCGGCACGCCGGCATTCAGCATAAACAGCAACAGCGTTGCCACCAGAAGAGAAAAAGCCAGCATGGAATAATGAAACGGCTTGATACGCTGGTTATATTTCAGCAAGCCCAGCCATAACAGATTGGTACCAATGAAGCTGAATAAGTTACCGAAAAAGACACTGACCCAGAGCGGCGCATAGGCCCGGTAAACGGCAAAAAAGATCCCGAGTGTGAAAAAGCAGAATCCGATCACCCAGTAAGGCATTCCCGGACAGACATACCGATCCCGCAGTAAAGCAGCCAGTCCGCCGGAGATGAGAAAGCCGATGAAAACGCACATCAGCATCATGCTTTTAATATCGAGATGAATTATATCCATATAAAGCCGGCAAATAAGCGTTATATAAAATGTACCTTATATCCGGCCCGGATGCGCACTGGTTTAACGAATTTAACCGGCTTTCTCTGAGACTCATCAGAAAATGACCGCTAACGAATCCATTTTGCAATGTTCCATCCCATCTGCAGGGCCAGCGCAGACAATCGTTCCGCCGGATTGATCGCCCATGGATTGGCGACTGTTTCCAACAAAGGCACATCATTGATGGAATCGCTGTAACCATAGCTGTCTTCCAGTGATTAACTCAGGCTAGTCACTAAAATAACGCCGCACTATCCATTTCCGGCCTTCTTCAAGAAGGCCAATCCCCATCGCCAGTACGATCATCAGTCCCCATACCGACAGATCCAGCGGGTACGTGCCAAACAAAGCATTGCCCCACGGGGTATAAACAACCAGCAGGATCAGGGCGACTTCGACAAGGATCCCCTGCCACAGCAGCGGGTTATAATCCAGTTTCAGTGAAAACACAGAGCTGCGCGGATGCCGGCAGATAAAAAGATTAACGATTTGCGCCATGACAATGGCCGCCAGACAGGCCGTCGTCGCCTGCATATACATTGGATCAGACTTGCCCGGCATGACGCCATATTCCCAGCCCGACTGATTCAAGACAAAGAAGAAGACAAATAACGAAGCAGCGGCCTCCAGCATCCCCAGCCACAAATAGGCCCGGGCCACCAGCCCCCAGGATAACAGTCGCTCTTTGGCGGGTCTGGGCGGTTGTTGCATCAGTTTTTTATCGGAAGGTTCGGCACCCAGCGCCAGCGCCGGCAACATATCGGTCCCTAAATCCACGGCCAGGATCTGAATGATCGTCAGCGGCAGCGGAATTTTAAACAGCACAAAGGCAATATAAGGCAGGATTTCCGGGATATTGGAAGTCAGAATGTAAGTCATGAACTTGCGGATATTTTCAAAAACAGTTCTGCCCTCCTCGATCGCATTCACGATACTGGCAAAGTTATCATCCAGCAGAATGATGTCCGACGCTTCTTTCGCCACATCGGTACCGGCGACCCCCATGGCAATACCGATATCCGCAATTTTCAGTGCTGGCGCGTCATTCACCCCGTCTCCGGTGACAGCCACAATTTCCTTTTTCCTTTTCAGGGCCTTGACCACGTGCATCTTCTGTTCAGCTGTCACCCTGGCAAAAATCACCTCCGGACTTTCCAGTAACAGGTGCAGGTGAGCCCCCGTCATTTTGCGTAACGCCTCGCCCTGCAATACCAGCGGATGTTCCGTTTTTACCAGGCCAATCTGCCGGGCAATCGCCACCGCTGTCTGCGGATGATCGCCCGTCACCATGATGACTCTGATCCCGGCGGTATGGCAGCGTTCAATGGCCTCTTTCACCTCGGGACGCGGCGGGTCCTGCAAGCCGATCAGCGCGGAAAAAGTCATCTCCCTTTCCTGCGGCATCTGCTCCGGTTCCAGCCGGCAATAGGCAAACGCCAGCACCCGCAATCCCTCTCTGGCCATCGTATTCTGCGCGGTAATAATCTGTTCCTGCCCGGCAGAATCAAGCTCCCGGATATTTCCCCGACTCTCGATATGACGGCATCGTGGCAAGACGGTTTCCGGTGCCCCCTTGCAATAGAGCCAGCGAACGCCTTCGTGTTCAATCACCACCGACATGCGTTTGCGTTCACTGTCAAAAGCGATCTCCGATTCAACCGGAATATCCCCGAAGTCATGGCTTTTTCTGCCAAACTCGGCCAGCGCAATCTCCATCGGATCACCCAGCAGCACATAATGCTTTCCCTGCAGGCTCTTTTTCAGGTTATGACAATACTGCGCATTCTGGATCAGCCGGATTTCATGCTCATATTGGGCATGTGCTTCAACAGGAACGAGTTGCTCGTGAATATAAATCTGTGTGGCGGTCATCTTGTTCTGAGTCAGGGTGCCGGTTTTGTCTGAACAGATCACTGTGGTGGAGCCCAGTGTTTCAACCGCCGTCAGATGACGCACCAGCGCATTGCGTTTCGCCATCCGCTGCGTTGCCATGGCCAGACTGAGAGTGACCGTCGGCAGCAACCCTTCCGGGACATTCGCCACAATGATCCCAATGGCAAACATCAGACTGGTCCAGAACGACAATCCGATCGCAGTTCCAATCGCAAAGAAGAGTATCCCCAGAATAGCCGCAAAGGCCGCCACCAGCTTCGAAAGCCGGGCAATTTCCAGTTGCAGATGGGAAACGCTTTCTTTTTCTGCCTGCGTGAGATGGGCGATCTGACCAAACTCCGTGTGTCGTCCGGTTGCAAAGACCACCGCACGGCACTGACCGGAGACCACCCAGGTCCCCGCCAGCAGAATATTAGCCGCCGCCAGGTGTGAGGTTTCCGTCACCGCATCGGCCATTCTGGCTTTTGGCTGTGATTCCCCGGTGATCGTCGAGATATTGACCCGTACCCCGGCGGATTCAATCAGCCGGCAATCCGCCGGAATGTTGTCACCTTCCTCCAGCACGATGCAGTCTCCCGGCACCAGCATTTCCGCTGGTACCGTCTGCAGTTTGCCACTGCGGCACACCAGCGCCTGTTGTGGCAACAACTTGGTCAGTGCCGCAATTGCCCGCTCGGCACGGTATTCCTGCCAGAAAGAGAACACACCGTTAATGAGAATAACGCCGAGGATGGCAACGCCCAGCAGAAACATCCCTTCGCCGGGTGCCTGACTTTCGGCCCAGAACGCCAGTCCGGCGGCCAGCCACAGAATAATGGCAAAAAAGTGGGTAAATTCCTGAATAAAACTCAACCAGACCGACTGACGCTTGATCTCTTCCAGCTTGTTATAGCCAAACTCTTTCAGCCGACGCTGTGCTTCCGCCGAGCTCAATCCCTCTTCCGATGTGCGCAGACTGTCCAGCGCTTCCTTGACAGACAAATTGGCGATAAACATGGTCCAAATCCGATCTTTTCACTGTTTTTATAGTGATAAGCGTAGTTCAGAACCAGGAATGTCTCTATGTAAGCGACTGACACACAACCGGAAATATTCTGTTCGTTTTATGTTCGGTGACCTGCAGCATAGACTTTTGCCGTAAAGCCTACTAATAATGAGGAAAATTTTTTAATCCATAAAATACAGAGCATTAAACAGGAGAACACCAACATGAATATGCATTTCAAGCCACGCAGGGCAACCTGTATCGTGGAATGCGACCATGGCATTTTACTGACTGACACCGGGCACGACATGATCCTGCTGCCGGGCGGACAGGCTAACCGGGGGGAATCCCGTCTTGCCGCTGCGATCCGCGAGCTGAAAGAAGAGACCAATCTGCAGGCGCATGCCGCGATCTTCCTGTTCGATTATGAATCGCGCTCAAACCGGCACAAGGTGTTTTACCTGATTGCGACCGGCACACCGATCCCGATGGATGATGCCAAGGCACTGTATTATTCCGATACGATACCAGCCGATAAAGCCGCCAAACTGTCACCGGCCACAAAAGCGATCATGGAACAATTCAAGACCGTCAAAGCCGAACATCAGCATCATCTGGATGCGTTGCGGGAGATCTGTCTGCGCGACAGACTGCCGCTGTAACCGATTCAACCGACAAATGAGGCCAGCAATTCAGGGATTTTTTCACTGGCTGGCCCTATCAGCTGCTGACCAGCAAAAGGCAGACGCACTTCCGGCAGCCGGTGAGCAACCGGCGTCAGCGTTTCACTTCAAATCGTTTCGCTATCTGACTGATCACGTCCCTTTCTGTACGGATAAAATCAACAAACGCCTGGGCCACCGGCGACAATCGCTTACCGCGGGCATGAACCAGACACCAGCTGCGATAAAGCGGCAGTCCCTTGACTGGTAACTCCTTCAGATCGCCGGTCTGTAATTCACGATACACCGCATGTCGCGGTAAAAACGCAATCCCCAGCCCGGCCATCACCCCCTCGCATTGTGCTTCGTGCGAATTGAGCTCCATCGTTCTGGAGAAATGAACCCGTTTTTGCTGGAAAAATTCTTCACAGGCTTTACGTGTCCCGGAACCCGACTCTCGAATCAGCAACGGGTATTCCTGCAGATCATGCAGTGTCAATTCTTCCGCCTTAATCTGACATAACGGATGATCTGCAGGCGCGACAACCACAATCGGGTTATTCAGAAACGGCATAAACTCCAGCGCCATATCCTCCGGTACCAACGACATGATCACGAGGTCATCCCGGTTATCCGCCATACGGCGCAGGATCTGTGCCCGGTTGACCACCCGCAGCAGCGGGCTGACTTCCGGAAAGCGCTGCTGAAAGGCAGACAGCAAATGCGGTGTCAGGTACTTGGCGCTTGATTCGGCCGCGATGCGTAACTGACCTTTCAGCGATCCCCGCAGATCCGATAACTGCATGTCCAGCTCGTCCAGCCGCTGAAAAATATCCGTGGTCGCCTGCAATAATTTTTCTGCCGCTTCAGTCAGATAGAGCTTCTTGCCGACATATTCGAACAGAGGCTGATCGATCAATTCCTCTAATTGGCGGATCTGCAGACTGACCGCCGGTTGAGTCAGCGCCATCATTTCTGCTGCACGACTGTATGAAAGCTGTTCACAGACAGCACGAAACACTTGTAATTGCCGCAATGTGATACGCATCAATGAATTTCGCATAACATTCACCCATGTATAAGTCTTTACTTATAGTAAACACAATAAGAATTAATTTAAATTAATTCCTGTTTAGTCGTAGGGTTAGGGTGTTGAGGAGTTGTTCATCATTGAACAGACAAGGAGGCAGTTTTTCGTGATCAAAAAAATTCTGATTGCCAACCGTGGTGAAATTGCAGTGCGTATTGTTCGCGCCTGCGCTGAACTCGGTATCCGCTCGGTGGCTGTCTATTCAGAAGCCGACCGCCATGGACTGCACGTGAAACGTGCCGATGAAGCCTATTCGCTGGGCGCCGATCCGCTGTCAGGTTATCTGAACCCGCAACGTTTAGTCAGTCTGGCCGTAGAAACCGGTTGTGACGCCCTGCACCCGGGCTATGGTTTTCTTTCAGAAAATCCCCGGCTTGCCGAGCTCTGCGATGAACATGGCATCAAATTCATTGGCCCGAGCGCAGAAGTTATCCGCCGTATGGGTGACAAGACCGAAGCCCGCCGCAGTATGATCGCAGCTGGTGTGCCTTGCACGCCGGGCACAGAAGGCAACCTGGCCGATCTGAAGCAGGCCATCAGCGAAGCTGAACGTATCGGTTATCCGGTGATGCTGAAAGCCACTTCCGGTGGCGGTGGACGTGGTATCCGTCGCTGTAACAGCCGCGAAGAGCTGGAACAGGCCTATCCGCGTGTTATTTCCGAAGCCACCAAGGCGTTCGGTTCTGCGGAAGTCTTCCTGGAAAAATGCATCGTTAATCCAAAACATATTGAAGCGCAGATCCTCGCTGACAGTTTTGGTAACACCGTTCATCTGTATGAACGTGACTGCTCGATTCAGCGCCGTAACCAGAAACTGATTGAAATTGCCCCAAGTCCGCAACTGACCCCGGAACAACGTGCCTATATCGGCGAACTGGCCGTACGCGCCGCGAAAGCGGTTGGCTACGAAAATGCCGGCACCGTTGAATTCCTGCTGACCGGTGAAGAAGTCTACTTCATGGAAATGAACACCCGCGTTCAGGTGGAACATACCATTACCGAAGAGATCACTGGTATCGATATCGTACGGGAACAGATCCGGATTGCCTCCGGCCTGCCCCTGTCTGTCAAACAGGAAGATATCCATCATCAGGGATTCGCGCTGCAATTCCGTATCAATGCGGAAGATCCGAAAAACAATTTCTTCCCTTCCTTCGGCAAAATCACCCGCTACTACGCTCCGGGCGGTCCGGGTGTGCGTACCGACACGGCGATTTACACCGGCTATGTGATCCCACCTCACTACGATTCCATGTGTCTGAAACTGATTGTTCGGGCAATGACGTGGGAAGAGGCTCTGGCCCGTGGCCTGCGCGCGCTGGATGATATGCGGGTTCATGGCGTGAAAACGACCACCCCTTATTACCAGGAGATCCTGCGTAATCCTGAATTCAGAACCGGCGAGTTCAATACCAGCTTCGTGGAAAACCATCCTGAACTGCTGGAATACTCGGAAAAACGCAGACCCGAACAGCTGGCTCTCGCTATTGCCACCGCTATCGCGGCATACGCCGGATTATAAGAATTTCAGACCGGATACCCGGAAGAGGAAGAATTGAGAATGAGCAAAAAAATTACTGTTACCGATACTATCCTGCGTGATTCCCATCAGTCACTGCTGGCAACCCGCATGCGTACCGAAGACATGCTGCCCATCTGCGGCAAGCTGGATCAGGTAGGTTACTGGTCACTGGAAGTCTGGGGTGGCGCTACCTTCGATTCCTGTGTCCGTTTCCTGAAGGAAGATCCGTGGGAACGTCTGCGTCAGCTGCGCCGCGCACTGCCAAATACCCGTCTGCAGATGTTGCTGCGTGGTCAGAACCTGCTGGGCTACCGCCATTACAGTGACGACGTGGTTGAAGCCTTTGTCGCCAAAGCCGCAGAAAACGGTATCGACGTATTCCGTGTGTTTGATGCCATGAACGACGTGCGTAATCTGTCTACCGCTATCCGTGCCGTCAAAAAAGCCGGTAAACATGCGCAGGGCACTATCTGCTACACCACCAGCCCGGTACATACCACCGAAGCCTTTGTCGCTCAGGCGCTCGAACTGGTCGATCTCGGCGTTGATTCTATCGCGATCAAAGACATGGCCGGCCTGCTGACCCCGTTCGCTACCGGCGATCTGGTTAAAGCGCTGAAAGCGGCGGTGGATCTGCCGATTTTCATTCACTCGCACGATACCGCCGGTGTGGCGTCCATGTGCCAGCTGAAAGCCATTGAAAACGGTGCCGACAATATAGATACCGCCATCTCCAGCATGGCCTGGGGTACCAGCCATCCGGGCACCGAGTCCATGGTAGCTGCCCTGCGCGGCACCGAATACGACACAGGACTGGATCTGGAGCTGCTGCAGGAAATCGGCATGTATTTCAATGCAGTACGTAAAAAATACCATCAGTACGAAAGCGAATTCACCGGCGTGGATACCCGCGTTCAGGTCAATCAGGTTCCGGGCGGCATGGTGTCCAACCTGGCCAACCAGCTGAAAGAACAAGGCGCGCTGAGCCGTATCAACGAAGTATTCGACGAGATCCCTCGTGTTCGTAAGGACCTGGGCTATCCGCCACTGGTTACCCCTACTTCGCAGATCGTCGGCACTCAGGCTGTATTCAACGTACTGGCCGGCGAACGCTACAAAACCATCACCAACGAGGTGAAACTGTATCTGCAGGGTCGTTACGGTAAATCCCCTGCGCCGGTTAACGCTGCGCTGCAACGTCAGGCAATTGGCAACGAAGAGATCATTGATGTTCGTCCTGCTGATCTGCTGAAACCGGAACTGGCGAAACTGACTGCTGAAATCGGCGCGCTGGCAAAATCCGAAGAAGACGTGCTGACTTTTGCCATGTTCCCGGATATCGGCCGCAAGTTCCTGCAGGAACGTGAAAATGGCACACTGACACCAGAAGTACTGCTGCCGCAGCCAGATGCGAATGCAGCACAGTCTGTCGCGAAGGAAGGCATGCCGACCGAATTCGTGATCGACGTACATGGCGAAACCTACCACATCGACATCACCGGGATCGGCATCAAGGGTGACAACAAACGTCACTTCTATATGTCGATTGATGGTCTGCCGGAAGAAGTGGTCTTTGAGCCGCTCAATAACTACGTCGGTTCCGCGTCAGGCAGCAAACGCAAACAGGCTGCTGCACCGGGCGATGTCAGCACCGCTATGCCGGGCAACATCGTTGATGTGCTGGTCAAAGAAGGCGATACCGTGAAAGCCGGTCAGCCGCTGCTGGTCACTGAAGCCATGAAGATGGAAACTGAAATCATGGCGCCGGTTGCCGGTACGGTAAAAGCCGTACACGTCGCCAAAGGCGATCGCGTTAATCCGGGCGATGTCCTGATTGAGATTGCTGAGTAAAAGTACGCCGGGGAAACCAGAAAAAAACCGGTAAAATTTGAGCCCCGTTCATTCGGGGCTTTTTTATCTGCACGGAATACGCTGGCTTAATTCTCAGTTAAGGTTCATTTACTATCATGATGCACTCATATTAAGACCAATCAGACAGGTAACAGAGTGTCATTGAGATTTAATGTTAAAAGTCAGTACTTTACATTATTGCTGGCAAGTTATTTTACGGTCATTCTCAACTACCCGTTTTTCCGTGAATCGTGGAAAGTGCTGGGCAAAATCGACCAGGTGAAAGCAGGCTTTATTGTTTCCATTCCTTTTTTCGTGCTGTTTGCCTTAATCATTCTTTTTTCGCTGTTCACGATCAAATACATCAGCAAACCGCTCTTCATCTTTCTGACGGTATCATCTTCGCTGGTGTTCTACGCCGGGCTCGCCTATGGCGTCGTGTTTGATTACGGCATGATTCAGAATTCATCTCAGACCAACCTCTCTGAAGCATCCAGTTATCTCAATGCGTCGCTGGTGATCAGTTTCATTCTGACCGGGGTTGTACCGGCGTTTCTGATAACCCGAACCAACATTATCTACCGGCCGCTGTTTAAAGAAGTTTTAAGTAAAACCGCCCTGATGGGACTTTCCGTCCTGGGGCTGCTGATTATTGCGTCTTTCTACTATCAGGATTACGCCTCTATCGGACGTAACAATAAATATCTGCAGAAATATATCGTTCCGACCCAGTACGTCTGGAGCGGTTATAAGTATCTGAAGAAGAACTACTTCACTACCCCGCTGGTTTATCAGCAACTGGGGCTGGATGCGAAAAAAGCGGTCGCCGCGACAGTTACTCGTCCGCAGATCACCGTCATGGCACTGGGTGAAACCGCCCGTGCAATGAACTACCGCTATAACGGTTATTCCCGTGATACCAACCCGTTTACCGCGTCTGATGACTTGATTTCTTTCCGTCAGGTATCCTCTTGCGGCACCGCCACCGCGGTGTCTGTGCCCTGCATGTTTTCATTCATGGGCCGCTCGGATTATGATGAAAACCGCGCCGCCAACCAGGATAACGTGCTGGATGTGATCCAGCGTGGCAGCGTCAATGTGCAGTGGATTGACAACGATGGCGGCTGTAAGGGAGTTTGCGGACGCGTTCCGACCCTGAATATCAGCATCAAGACTGATTCACCGCTGTGCGATGGTGAATACTGTTTCGATGAAATACTGCTGCCCGAACTGGAAAAAGCGCTGGCGAAAGCAAACGGCAAGGACACCATGGTGGTATTGCATCTGATTGGCAGCCATGGCCCGACCTATTACCGGCGCTACCCGGCATCACACCGCCGATTTACACCGGATTGTCAGCGTAGTGATATTCAGAACTGTACGCAGGAAGAGCTGGTTAACACTTACGACAATACCATTGCCTATACCGATTACATGCTGTCGCGGATTGTCAGTGTTCTGAAATCGTACAGTGACCGCTACAACACCAGCATGCTGTATATGTCAGATCACGGCGAATCACTGGGCGAAAATGGACTCTATCTGCACGGCACCCCTTATGCGGTTGCGCCAAAAGAACAGACGCATGTCCCGGCATTACTCTGGTTATCGCCTAACTATGTCAAAGAGAACCAGATTGATATGACCTGCGTACGCAAAACGGCAGAGTCAAAACAGCTCTCGCAGGATTATCTGTCCCACAGTCTGCTGGGGCTGACGAAAGTCGCCACATCGGTTTACAAGCCGGAACTGGATTTTCTCAGTGGTTGTCGGGCTGGGAGCTGATAAATCAGGAAGTCGCGTTCAATCCATACGCCTAAGACGGAACACGACCACCCCGAAGAAGTTCGGGGGTTCAGTAACACCCGTTTCAATCCACACGCCCCGGGTGGGACGCGACAGTTTAGGTTGTCTTAAAACGTCGCCTTTGTCGGTGTTTCAATCCACGCGCCCCGGGCGGGACGCGACATGGTGCGGTGGTTAAAGAGATCCATATCACATCGTTTCAATCCACGCGCCCCGGGCGGGACGCGACGATCTATATCACATATGTTGTACTTAGTTGTACCGTTTCAATCCACGCGCCCCGGGCGGGACGCGACCTGCTATCGCCCGTGAAGAACGTCTGCTGGATCTTGTTTCAATCCACGCGCCCCGGGCGGGACGCGACTCTTGTCGATCTGCATGGTGTCGATCAGGTGCAGGTTTCAATCCACGCGCCCCGGGCGGGACGCGACAACAGCCAAAAAAACAGACAGCGCAACATCATCATGTTTCAATCCACGCGCCCCGGGCGGGACGCGACTCAGTAAAATCCATGATAAATTCCTTAATCTTTTGTTTCAATCCACGCGCCCCGGGCGGGACGCGACCTCCAGATTTCGCTGATTTCGCTGATTGTGATCCTGTTTCAATCCACGCGCCCCGGGCGGGACGCGACTCCAGATTTCGCTGATTTCGCTGATTGTGATCCTGTTTCAATCCACGCGCCCCGGGCGGGACGCGACATCCCGTACCTGTGCGCCAACAGCCAGGACATCTTGTTTCAATCCACGCGCCCCGGGCGGGACGCGACGCCAGCCAGACGGCAGCCAGCGCCTTGGTGACGGTGTTTCAATCCACGCGCCCCGGGCGGGACGCGACGACTGACCAACAAGGGCAGAAGCGGGAGCGCACAGTTTCAATCCACGCGCCCCGGGCGGGACGCGACCGTTGTTGGAGATGGTGACGCTATCACCGGTGTAGTTTCAATCCACGCGCCCCGGGCGGGACGCGACCGAACAGGCGCGGACAGCTGTGCTGGCCCAGCTCGTTTCAATCCACGCGCCCCGGGCGGGACGCGACGGTTGGAATCTTATCAACACATTATATCCAAAATGTTTCAATCCACGCGCCCCGGGCGGGACGCGACGTCAGACCGGACCTGGTGGTTTGCTGGATGATTTGTTTCAATCCACGCGCCCCGGGCGGGACGCGACCGATTGCTGCCCAGCGCAACGGCTCTGCTGACTCGTTTCAATCCACGCGCCCCGGGCGGGACGCGACTATTGCCGGGTAATGTATTGTCAGTGCCAGATGGGTTTCAATCCACGCGCCCCGGGCGGGACGCGACTAATGGTTCGATTATCTGGTGACGACTCGGGGGAGTTTCAATCCACGCGCCCCGGGCGGGACGCGACCATGTGACAGCGCGACAGAAAATGCACGGCGCTCGTTTCAATCCACGCGCCCCGGGCGGGACGCGACAAGATCAGGGACAGGTTATCGACACAGGTCAGGCTGTTTCAATCCACGCGCCCCGGGCGGGACGCGACTCATAATCAGCCTGGGTAAGTTCGTACATTATTTAGTTTCAATCCACGCGCCCCGGGCGGGACGCGACCGTTCTGGCCGATGAGTGCCAGCCAGATAAACGGGTTTCAATCCACGCGCCCCGGGCGGGACGCGACGACTCCAATGCCGTCACTGATACACTACCGTTACGTTTCAATCCACGCGCCCCGGGCGGGACGCGACTAAAGCTCTATTATAGCTATTTCAATTTACTTAATGTTTCAATCCACGCGCCCCGGGCGGGACGCGACTTAAGAACTGAAAAATCACTCAGGCCGTAATGATGTTTCAATCCACGCGCCCCGGGCGGGACGCGACGTGACGGGCCTTGATGGTTGATTGATTAACGACTGTTTCAATCCACGCGCCCCGGGCGGGACGCGACTTATCTCACTTTGTTTGGTCTGGCACCATTGCCTGTTTCAATCCACGCGCCCCGGGCGGGACGCGACTTAGGATTAATTTACAATCTTTTCATTCGTCATAGTTTCAATCCACGCGCCCCGGGCGGGACGCGACAATGTATGGAACTATCAGAGAATGTTCCGGTGATGTTTCAATCCACGCGCCCCGGGCGGGACGCGACGTGATTCAAAGGTTTAATGCATCGCAAACCTCTTGTTTCAATCCACGCGCCCCGGGCGGGACGCGACCTAACAATCCGGGGCGTGGTTCACATCAAATAAGGTTTCAATCCACGCGCCCCGGGCGGGACGCGACAACAACCTAAGACCTTTCTAACATCCTGCCAGATGTTTCAATCCACGCGCCCCGGGCGGGACGCGACGAGCAGGTAGAGCGTGCAGATGGCCTGATCGAGTTGTTTCAATCCACGCGCCCCGGGCGGGACGCGACTAAATCTAAAAGTGCATCCTTCTCTGCCTCGGCAGTTTCAATCCACGCGCCCCGGGCGGGACGCGACTACCTGTGTCCGCTGGGGTTTCTATGTGCTTTATGTTTCAATCCACGCGCCCCGGGCGGGACGCGACAAAGTGTGTGTGTTCTTGTGATAGTCGCCCTTGTGTTTCAATCCACGCGCCCCGGGCGGGACGCGACTTCTCAACATCAACAGATGCCAGCTTCTTAACTTTAGTTTCAATCCACGCGCCCCGGGCGGGACGCGACAGTCTCTTGTCGGAATCATGTTATATTCGGCTTGTTTCAATCCACGCGCCCCGGGCGGGACGCGACAAACATGAGTGACATTTTCAAGCTGCTGGAGCGCGTTTCAATCCACGCGCCCCGGGCGGGACGCGACCTTCGAAATACTGGCAGAGTGCGGCCTTGATGCGGTTTCAATCCACGCGCCCCGGGCGGGACGCGACACGGCGCGATGGCAGTCGGTGAGCAGGTCGTCGTGTTTCAATCCACGCGCCCCGGGCGGGACGCGACAGAGCATTCTCTGACATTCCATACATTTCATATTGTTTCAATCCACGCGCCCCGGGCGGGACGCGACATGGAACATAAACCTTTGATTATCAGAGAGACAGGTTTCAATCCACGCGCCCCGGGCGGGACGCGACGTTCTACTTTTTGGACATATGACGCGTATCAAACGTTTCAATCCACGCGCCCCGGGCGGGACGCGACATTCCTTTATAACCTGCAATCAACGCCCCTATGATGTTTCAATCCACGCGCCCCGGGCGGGACGCGACACTACTGCGGCCGATAATATTTAAGCAAATACAAGTTTCAATCCACGCGCCCCGGGCGGGACGCGACCTTGGTCTACAATCAACACTCGGGACTGAATAATGTTTCAATCCACGCGCCCCGGGCGGGACGCGACTATGCAATTCAAAGAGCGATCCGAGGGTTATCCCGTTTCAATCCACGCGCCCCGGGCGGGACGCGACTCTCGAAATATTTATCATCCATCTCGATACCGATGTTTCAATCCACGCGCCCCGGGCGGGACGCGACGTTTTATTAAGTGATGCATTTTTTGATTGCGCATGTTTCAATCCACGCGCCCCGGGCGGGACGCGACCTGAGCGCCATTGAACTGCTTGCGAGAGTTAAGCAGTTTCAATCCACGCGCCCCGGGCGGGACGCGACCTATTAACTTCTTTCCTTTTCCTATCTTGAGTATAGTTTCAATCCACGCGCCCCGGGCGGGACGCGACGAACATCCGAGCACTATCGCGGGAAATGGAATACGTTTCAATCCACGCGCCCCGGGCGGGACGCGACATTATGGCGTTATAAGATAGCGCCATTCCTTAAGGTTTCAATCCACGCGCCCCGGGCGGGACGCGACGCAAGCTTTTTCTGCACTAAAGTTAAATACCGATTGTTTCAATCCACGCGCCCCGGGCGGGACGCGACCGATTTCATACAGATACGTTTTCTCTGCATTTAGGTTTCAATCCACGCGCCCCGGGCGGGACGCGACAAAGTAATTCATCCATTTCTTGGCTAGTCATATTGTTTCAATCCACGCGCCCCGGGCGGGACGCGACATGATTTATTGATTGTTTCGCCGGTTGATTTAGTGTTTCAATCCACGCGCCCCGGGCGGGACGCGACACGTACAGTTTCTTGGTTGCCGACCAAGTTACAGGTTTCAATCCACGCGCCCCGGGCGGGACGCGACCTGGAGAGAATCAAAGAGCTGGAATCGTTAATTTTTGTTTCAATCCACGCGCCC
>MTLE01000375.1_pt1 | contig 71100 bp, 54 predicted proteins | sample 1982461 | NCBI WGS metagenome assembly MTLE01 (sample SAMN05712605, study PRJNA340218) | biofilm metagenome | isolation source: sample SPL anode biofilm adapted to -200 mV | place: USA | collected 2012-02-03 | reverse complement strand
CTGTGGCGGGCCAGCGCCCCCTGCCTTGGACGGGTCTGGGCGCAGGAATCGGTTCGGAAGCCAAGTCAGGGAACCTTCCCGGAAGGAGGTCCCGATGATGGGCTTGGCGTGAAATGGATGTGGGCTCGCCTGTACATGGTGTCTCCAGTCAGCGCCTTGTCCAAGCTCCCGGCATCCGATGCGTCGAGCCCAGGCCCGTCCAAGACAGGGGGCGCAGGTTCTTCCTCAGGCTTGCATGCGGAAGGACCTGCGCCCCCTGTCTCGCGTCGCGGCAGCGACGCGGCCCGCGATAGCGGGCAGGGCCTGGGCGGCATGGGTCGGCGCAACGAGTTGCGAAGCCACCTCGGCGTAACTCTGCGCCTCGGCGCACTCAGCGTACGGGATTTTTACGCGCGGTTGCCGGTACGACCCAATGGAACCAAATGGATTCGGTGATTTGATCGACCCACCCTGGTGGGTTACATCATCCGCCCCCACCCCTTTCGGTAGCCGCGGTACGGCTTTCGGAAGCGGTGGGGGCGGAGGGGGGGGAGCCGGAGGCTAGTGCGCGGCCGCAGCGGCCTTCACGGCGGCCTTGACCTGCTCGGCCAGCTGGCCGGGCTTCACTTCGGCCAGCTCATAGGCCACGCGCACCATGGGCTTGGACACCTTCAGGACGCGGGTGATGTCGATGGGCGTGGCGGAGACCACCACGTCGCAGGGGGTGGCTTCGATGGTGCGCTCGAGGTCGGCGACCTGCTCGACGCCGTAGCCCATGGCGGGGAGGATGCCCCGGGCGTTGGGATACTTGGCGTAGGTGGCGGCGATGGACTTCACGGCGTAGGGGGTGGGATCGACGATGGTGCCGACGCCCACGGCCTTGGCGGCGACGACGCCGGCGCCGTAGCTCATGGAGCCGTGGGTGAGGGTCGGGCCGTCCTCGATGATGAGGGCCTTCTTCCCCTTGACCAGCTCGGGCTTCTCGCAGGTCACGGGCGAGGTGGCGCGGATGACCACGGCCTTGGGGTTGAGGCGGGCCGCGGCGGCCTCGATGGACTTGATGTCCTCTTCCTTGGCGCTGTCGCACTTGTTGATGACGATGACGTGGGCCATGCGGAAGTTGGCCTCGCCGGGGTGGTAGATGGACTCGTGGCCCGCGCGGAGGGGATCGGCGATGACGATGTGCAGGTCGGAGGCGTAGAAGGGCAGGTCGTTGTTGCCGCCGTCCCACAGGATCACGTCGGCTTCCTTCTCGGCGCTGCGGATGATCTGCTCGTAGTCGACGCCGGAATAGATGATGAAGCCGTTGTCGATGTGGGGCTCGTACTCCTCCCGCTCCTCGATGGTGCACTCATGCAGATCCAGGTCGCTGTAGGTGGCGAAGCGCTGGCAGGCCTGCTTCGCGAGGTCGCCGTAGGGCATGGGGTGCCGGATCGCCACGACCTTCTTGCCCAGGGCCTTGAGGATGTTGGAGATGTAGCGGGTGGTCTGGCTCTTGCCCGCGCCGGTGCGGACCGCGGTGATGGCGATGACCGGGACCTTGGACTTGATCATGGTCTTGTCGGCGCCCAGCAGTTCGAAGTCCAGGCCCATCGCGATGCAGCGGCTGGCCATGTGGCCGACGTACTCGTGGGTCACGTCGGAGTAGGAGAACACGGCCACATCGGGCTTGTCGCGCTTGACGATCTGTTCCAGCTCCTGCTCGGGGACGATGGGGATGCCGGCGGGGTAGAGCTTCCCGGCCAGGACGGCGGGGTAGATCCGCTCGTCGATCCCGGGGATCTGGGTGGCGGTGAACGCGACGACCCGGTAGTCGGGGTTGTCGCGGTACACGGTGTTGAAGTTGTGGAAGTCGCGGCCAGCGGCTCCCAGGATGACGACACGACGCGGGGTGGACATTCAATTCTCCCTTTGTGGGTCGACCGAATTACCGACACACCCGAAATGGGTAGTCATGGTCTCGGGACCATGGTTATGCGGAAATGTTAGCCCTTTAAACCGGTTTGTCACACCCTTCGTGACTTTTGATATAGGTGACCGGATCGGGAGGATATGGCCGGCCGGAAAAGTGCTAGGCTTGGCCCATGAACGCATCGACATTGATCCGCAAGGTCTTTGGGCGGCGGTGGGTCCAGATCCTCGCTCTCCTGGTCGTCCTCTATGCGGCGGTGGGGTTCCTCCTGGCCCCCGCCCTGATCCGGGCGCAACTGCCCAGGCGCCTGGCGCCGGCCCTCCACCGGGAGGTGACGGTGGCCCGGGTGCGGGTCAATCCCTTCGCCCTGTCGGTCACCCTCGACGGGTTCCGGGTGAAGGACAAGGACGGCTCGGACCTGCTGGCCTGGGACCGGCTCTACGTGAACCTGGGCACCGCGACCGTGTTCCGCCTGGCCCCGGTCTTCCAGGAGATCCGCCTGGAGGGCTTCCACGCCCAGGTGGTGCTGGACAAATCGGGCAACCCCACGTTCCAGGACCTGCTGGCGCCGTCCCCGGAGCCCGCCAAGCCCGCCGGGTCCCTTCCGGACATCCGCATCCACAAGCTCACCGTGGTGGGCGCCCGGGTGGACTTCGCGGACCGGTCCACGACCCCGGCCTTCACCACCGCCCTGGGCCCCCTCAGCCTCGACCTGGACAACTTCCGCCTGAAGCCCGACAACAACAACCCCTACGCCTTCACGGGGCGCACCGAACGGGGCGAGACCTTCGGGTGGCGCGGCCACTTCTTCGTGGAGCCCCTGCGCAGCCAGGGCAGCTTCTTCGTCAGCGGCCTCCACCTGCCGAAGTACGCCCCCTACTACCGCGACCAGACCGGGGTGGAGCTGCTCACGGGCACCCTGGGGCTGAAGGCCGACTACGAGTTCCAGTGGGGCGAAGGCAGCCACGCTGTGCGCCTCCACCGGGGCGAGGCGGGGCTGGACAACCTCTCCCTGGGAGAGACCGGCGTTCCCGGATCGGCCGTGGACCTGGCCGAGGTGCGGCTCCAGGGCCTGGAAGCCGATCTCCTGGAATCCAAGGTCCGCGTGGCCTCGCTGGCCGTGCGCAACGGCCGGCTCAAGGTTGAGCGCAACGCCGCCGGCAGCATCAACCTCATGCGCATGGCCACCCCCCGCGTGCCCCCCAAGCCGAAGAAGGACGAGCCCTTCACCTTCGATCTGGACGAACTGCGCGTGGAGAACCAGTCCGTGGCGTTCCGGGACCTGGTGCCCAGGCGCCCCGTGGACCTGGCCCTGGACCAGATCGCCCTGACCGTGCGGAAGTTCAGCATGGATCCCGCGCGGCGGTGCGACGTGGACCTGGACCTGCGGTGGAACGGGCGCGGCCGCGTCCACGCCGCGGGCAGCGCGGCCCCGCTCAAGTCCGCCGGCGCGCTGGACCTCAAGGTGGACGACCTGGACCTGGCGCCCCTGGACGGCTACGCGGCACCCGGCGCCACCCTGGCCTCGGGGCGCCTGGGCCTGTCCGGGCATGCGGATTTCGACCTGCCCGCGGAGAAGTACGCCTTCCAGGGCCAGGCCCGGGTGGACGGCTTCAAGGCGGCCTCGGGCGCCGCCGAGGTGGCCTGGGAGGCCCTGCGGGTGGCCGGCATCAAGGCCGCCTCGACCCCGGCGTCCGTGTCCCTGGGATCCGTGGACTGGGACCGCCCCGCCTTCCGGTTCGTGCGCACCGCCGCGGCTCCCGCGGCGCCGGCGGACGCCCCCCCCGCGGCCCCCGCCGCCGCCCCCGCAGCGCCCGTGAAGGCCGAGATCGGCGCCTTCCGGTTCAAGGGGGGCTCCTTCACCTTCCTGGACCGGAGCCTGCAGCCGGTGGTGGCCCTTTCCCTGGACCACATCGACGGCCAGGTGGGGCGGCTCTCCTCGGACCCCGGGTCCCGGGCCTCCATGGAACTGAAGGCCCTGGTGGACGGCGCCGCGCCCTTCACCGCCAGGGGCACCGTCAACCTCCTGTCCCAGGCCGCCTACAGCGACCTGGCCCTGGTGATGGGCGGCATGGACCTGTCGCCCCTGAGCCCCTACGCGGGCCGCTACGTGGGCTACGCCATCGAGAAGGGCAAGCTGGAGCTGGACATGAAGTACCTCATCCAGGACCGCAAGCTCCTGGCGGAGAACCGCATCCGCATGGACCAGTTCACCCTGGGCGGGGCGGTGGAGAGCCCCGAGGCCATGCACGTCCCCGTGAAGCTGGGCCTGGCCCTGCTGCGGGACCGCCACGGCGTCATCGACCTGGACGTGCCCGTGCGCGGGGATCTGGACGCCCCCGACTTCAAGCTGGGCCGGGTCATCTGGCGGGCCATCGTCAACGTCTTCGCCAAGATCGCCACCTCGCCGTTCTCGCTCATCGGCAAGGCCTTCGGCGGGGGCGACGCGGACCTCAGCCTGCTCTCCTTCGAGCCCGGGGCCGACGCCCTGGACGCCCAGGGCACCAAGGTGCTGGAGACCCTGGAAAAGGGCCTGTACGAGCGCCCCGGCCTGCGCCTGGAAATGGAGGGCACCTCCGCCGAGGCCGACGTGCCCGCCCTGAAGCGGGCGGAACTGGAGGCCTCCCTGGCCCGGCTCAAGGGCCAGCCCCTGGCCCCCGGGGAGCGGGAGAAGTTCCTGCGCGCCGCCTACCTCCTGGCCTTCCCGCCCCCCAAGGACGCCAAGGACGCCAAGGAAGGCAAGGATCCCAAGGCCGCGCCCGAGACCCCGGCCGACATGGAGGCGAAGCTCCTGGGCCGCATCCAGGTGGACGAGGCCGCCCTGCGGCTCCTGGCCCGGCGCCGGGTGCAGGCCGCCCGGGACCACGTGCTGGCTTCCGGGAAGGTGGCCGAGGACCGGGTCTTCATCGTGGACGGCGGGGAGCGGGCCCGCAAGGAAGGCGGAAGCCGCGTCTACTTCGAGCTGAAGTGACCGTACGCGCGACGGGGCCCGCATGGGCCCCGTCGCGAGGGTTCGGTTCGGCTAGTGGGAGGCCGCGTACTCGCGCAGGCCTTCCTGGGTGGGCTTCATGGCCTTGTCGCCCTTCTTCCAGTTGGCGGGGCAGACCTCGCCGTGCTTGGTGTGGAAGTCCAGGGCGTCCACCACGCGGAGCACCTCCTCCACGTTGCGGCCCAGGGGCAGGTCGTTGACGGTGATGTGGCGCAGGATGCCCGCCTCGTCCACCAGGAACAGGCCGCGCAGGGCGATGCCGCCGGGGAGCAGGACGTTGTAGTCGGAGGCGATGGACTTGGAGAGGTCGGAGACCAGGGGGAAGGTGACGCCCTTGATGCCGCCGTTGGCGACCTCGGTGTTCGCCCAGGCCCAGTGGCTGAAGTGGGAATCGACGCTCACGCCCAGCACCTGGGTGTCGCGGGCGGCGAATTCCTTGGCGGCCTCGGAGAAGGCCAGGATCTCGGTGGGGCACACGAAGGTGAAGTCCAGGGGGTAGAAGAACAGCACGACCTTCTTGCCCTTGAACTGGCTCAGGGTGATTTCCTTGAACTCGCCGTTCACGAGGGCGGTGGCCTTGAAGTCGGGGGCGGGTTGGGTCACGAAAGCAGCCATGATGGCCTCCATAAAGGGTTTCGATAGGCGGTGAAACCCCAGCGTACGACGCCGGCGCCCCCCGGGGCAAGGGAAATATGACCGATCCGGTAAACTATCGGTGAAGGCCCATCCAGGTTACCCTCAACCTCCCCATTTGCGGTTTTTCGAGGAACGCATGCCAGCCATCGAAGTGTCGATTTTTTCCGAAATCTCCCGCCTCCGCCAGGTGGTCGTCCACAAGCCCGGTCCCGAAGTGGACATGATGGTTCCCGACATGATGGAGGAGCTTCTCTTCGACGACATCCTCTACGGGGACCTGGCCCGCGCGGAGCACGAGGTGTTCCGGAAGGTGCTGGCGCGGGTGGCCGAGGAGGTGCTGGATATCCAGGACCTCTTCGTGGAGTCCCTGGACTCCGAAGGGGTGAAGCTGGCCTTCATCGAGGACTTCAGGCGCCTGGTGGACATGCCCGACGAATCCGCCAACCTCCTGCGCGCCATGGCCCCCGGGGACGTGGCCCGGGCGGTGATCACGGGCATTCCCTGGGACGACACCCTGGCCCACACCCACTGGCAGAAGCGCTTCGACTACACCGTGCGCCCCATCCCGAACCTCCTGTTCATGCGCGATCCCGCCGCGGTGGTGGGCCGGGGGTACAACATCAACTTCATGGCCACCTGGGCCCGGGAGCGCGAGCCGCTGATCCTCAGCTACGTCTTCCGCCACCACCCCCGCCTGCGCCACCTGCAGGAATCGGACCGGCTCTTCGACCAGCTCACGCCGCTGCTCAAGGGCGAGATCCGCATGCCGCAGAGCCTGGAGGGCGGGGACACCCTGGTGCTCTCGGACAAGGTGCTGGCGGTGGGGTGCAGCGAGCGCACCTCCGCCGACGCGGTGCACATGCTGGCCGAGAGCCTGCGCCGCCAGGACCTGTCCTTCGACACCCTGCTCATGGTGCTCATGCCCAAGGTGCGGAGCGCCATGCACCTGGACACCATCTTCACCCGCGTGAGCGAGGGGGAGTGCCTGATCTACCCGCCCTACTTCACCGACCACAGCCGCGAGCTGCTCAACGTCGTGAAGTTCGACCTGCGCCACAAGGCGCTGCAGACCACCGTGGTGCCCAACCTGCTGCGTGCCCTGCAGGGCGTGGGCATCGACCTGGAGCCCATCCGCTGCGGCGGGGACAACTACATCATGCAGCAGCGGGAGCAGTGGACCGACGGCGCCAACGCCTTCTGCCTGGCCCCGGGGGTGATCGTCATGTACAGCCGCAACCACGCCACCGCCGATGAGCTGGCCAACGCGGGCTACCGGATCCTCATGGCCCGGGACCTCATCGCCGATCCGTCCATCGACCTCCTGGACGGCGGCAAGTGGGCCGTGATGCTCGAAAGCGCCGAACTGAGCCGGGCCCGGGGGGGGCCGCGGTGCATGACCATGCCCCTGGCCCGGGTCTGAGGGGGACGCGGGAGCCGGATCCCGGTCCAAGGTGTGACCTGCGACACCCTCCCTGGCCGCCGGGGGATTCATAATCAACCTGCCAGCATCCGGAGCCCCCATGACCGTCCAGGACATCCCCGGCGTCAAGCCGCAGACCCGCATCTTCTCCCACGGGTACGATCCCCAGCGCTCCGAAGGCGCGGCCGTGCCGCCGGTGTTCCGCACCTCCACGTTCATCTTCAAGACCGCCGCCGAAGGCAAGCGCGCCTTCGAGATCGCCTACGGCTTGGACTGCCCCAAGGCCGGCGAGAGCCCGGCCCTCATCTACACCCGGGTGAACAACCCCAACAGCGAGATCCTCGAGGACAAGGTCGTGGTGTGGGACGGCGCCGAGGCCGCCGCCCTCTTCTCCTCGGGCATGGGCGCCATCTCCAGCACCTGCCTGGCGTTCCTGAAGCCCGGCGACACGCTGCTCTTCTCGGACCCCGTGTACGGCGGCACCGAGTTCTTCTTCCGCCGCGTGCTGCCCCAGTTCAACATCCGCACCATTCCGTTCCCCGCCGGAACGCCCCGGGAGGAACTGGAGCGCCTGGTCAAGAACGACCCCACGGTGAAGGTCATCTACATCGAGTCCCCCGCCAACCCCACGATGATGCTGTCCGACATCCGGGGCGCCGCGGAACTGGCGGCCGAATACTCCCGCGAGGACCACCGGATCCTGGTGGTGGTGGACAACACCTTCATGGGTCCCATCTTCAGCAAGCCCCTCTCCCTGGGCGCGGACGTGATCGTCTACTCCGCCACGAAGTTCCTGGGCGGCCATTCCGACCTGGTGGCGGGCGTGGCCATGGGCAGCGCCGACCTGGTGGGCCAGATCAAGGTCATGCGCACCATCCTGGGGTCCAATTCCGATCCCGACACCGCCTGGCTCATCCAGCGCTCCCTGGGCACGCTCCAGCTGCGCATGGAGCAGCAGCAGGCCAGTGCCCGGCGCATCGTGGACTTCCTGCTCACCCACCCCAAGGTCCAGAGCGTGGCCTATCCCGGCAGCCCGGCCATGGGCGAGGCCCAGACGGCCCTCTGGAAGGACCAATGCACCGGCACCGGGAGCCTCATCGCCTTCTGCGTGAAGGGCGGCGAAGCCGAGGCCTTCAAGGTGCTCGACGCCGTGGAGCACATGAAGCTGGCCGTGAGCCTGGGGGGCATCGAGAGCCTGATCGAGCACCCCTCCTCCATGACCCATTCGGACATGACGCCCGCCGAGAAGGCCCAGGCCGGCATCACGGACAACATGATCCGCATGTCGGTGGGCCTGGAGGACGCCCAGGACCTCATCGCCGACCTGGCCCAGGCCCTGGCCCGGATCTGAAAAAGCACCCTAAAGAGGGTGCTTTGGGGTCTCGCCAGCGGGCGGTTTCCGGATCGCCGTCGCTGGGGAAGGGGCTCGTTCTTAGACGGCCTCAGGTTGAAGGGGAGAGCGACTTGTTTCTACCCTGCACCCAATCTAGGCCGCCGGGGGACGGTGACAAGACGGTGTTTTCTGCCGTAACCCGGAGGGCCCTGGGCAGGGCCGCCTGCACCCGGGCCCGCTCCGTGGCCAGGCTGTTCAACATCCGCTGGGCGGCCTGCAGGGCCGGGGGACGGGGTTCCCGGGTGCGGGTCCAGAAGAAGGCCAGGGCGCGGTCCAGCGTGGGCTTGGGATCGCGGCCCGCGTCGGCCAGGTCCCGCGCGGCCAGGCACTGAACGGCGATCCAGTCCGCCTGGGCCGTGCCGCCGTCGGGGTTGATGAGAAGGCCCTGATCGGCCCGGGCGCCCAGCTGCTGGAGGGTCTCCGGGGCGAGCTGGCCCCGGGCCCGGTCCAGTTCGGCCAGGCCCAGGGCGGCCACCAGGGCCGCATGGCGGAGCCCGGCGTCGCTCTGGGCCTGCCGCGCGGCGTCCTCCGCCCAGCGGAGCGCCTCGCGGTAGGCGGTGGCCGCGGCGGCGTCGTCCCCGCCTGCCAGATGGGTGCGGGCCAGGCGGGACAGGCACCGGGAACCCAGGGCGGCGGCCTCCCGCAGCCAGGGATTCGCTTTCTCGGCCGCGCGGCAGTGGGCCAGGGCCCCCGGCAGGTCGTTGGCGAGGAGGGCCTGGAGGGCCAGGGCGAAGGCTTCCCGGTCCCCGCTCAACCCGCGGGCCTTGCGGAACCAGGCCTGGGCCTGGGCCCGCAGTTCCGCGGGGGCGGCCTGCCCCCGCTGGGTGGGCTCCTGCTCCAGGTCGAGGGACTGGCGGGCGCAGACCACGCCCAGGAGGTAGGCGGTCTCGGGAAGAGCCGCCCCCCGGGCGTAGGCCTTCTCCAGTTCGGCCCGGGCCGCGGGCAGGTCGTCAAGGCAGTAGTCCGCGGTGCCCCGCACCAGGGCCAGGGCGGGGTCGTCGGCGGGGGCCGCGGCGGTCTCCTTGGCGGTTCGGATGCGCGCCAGGGCGCTCCGGGTGTCGTGGAGGGGCTTTTCCTGCTCGAACCGCAGGCCGGTCATGAGGTTGTTCGCTTCCTGGGCCGCCCGGAATATCCGTTCGGCGGTGCGTTTCTGGGCCGCGGCCCGCTGCCAGGCCAGGCCGCCCAGGCCCGCCGCCAGGACCAGGGCCGCCGCGGCGGCCAGGGGCCGCCAGGACCAGGGCGGCCGCCTGGGAACCCGGCCCAGGAACCCCCACAGGTCGGCGGCCAGGGCCTCCATGGTGGGGTAGCGCTCCGGGGGGGCGGGGGCGAGGCAGCGCAGGAGGATGGCCTCCAGCGCCGGGGGGATGGACGGCTCCAGGGCCCGGGGCATGGGGAACCGGCGCTCCTTCTTGACCTTGAGCATCTCCTTGGTGACGGTGGTGACGCAGGGGGGGCGGCCCACCAGGAGGAAGTAGAGGGTGCCGCCCAGGGCGTACACGTCCGTAGCGGGCCCGATGTGCCTGCGGTCGCCCCGCACCTGCTCCGGGGCCATGTAGGCGGGGGTTCCGGTGAGGGCGTTGGGCAGGGTGAGGACGGAGGCGTCCACGTGCAGGGCCAGCCCGAAGTCGCAGAGGATGGGCTTCCAGCCCCCCTCGGGAAGGGGATCGAGGAGGATGTTGCCCGGCTTGATGTCCCGGTGGATGAGGCCGTGGCGGTGGGCATCCTCCAGGGTCTCCGCCACCTGGGCGATGAGGGCCACGATCTCATCCAGTTCCAGGTCGTTGGTGGCGTCCTCCAGCGTGGGGCCCCGCACCAGCTGCATGGCGATGCGGGGCACGCCCTCGTGGGCCTCGATGTCGTAGATCCGGCAGATGTTGGGGTGCTCGAGCTTGGCCTGGAGCTGGGCTTCGTGCATGAAGCGCACCATGGCCGCGGGTTCCAGGTGGTTGAGGATCTTCAGGGCCACCACGCGCCCCAGGAGGGTGTCCCAGGCCTCGACCACGTCGCCCATGCCGCCGTGTCCCAGGAGGGGGCCCAGCACGTAGCGTCCGTCCTTCTTTCCGGTCTCGACCCAATCGGGACGGGTGCTGGGTTGGGCCATGGCCGACTCCCGGGCCGGCACTTAGATGACCGTTAGGGTCATGAATCCGGCGACGTCCAAAAGTAGGTGCCATTCATTAAATTGTCAACACGTCCGTCAGCTGGTCCGGATCCGTGAGGGGGGCCAGGCAGGTGCCGTTCCGGCAGAGGAAGGCGGCCGGTTCCGTGGAGGTCCGGTCCCGGTGGAGGGGCAGGGTGGGGTCGGCCGCCGCCAGGGACAGCACCCCGGCCACCCGCCGAGCCCGGTGGGCCCGGTCCACCAGGGCCCGCACCCGGGGGTCCGCGGGGTCCCCGGCGATGACCAGTTCCGGGCCGGGATCCAGGGCCGAGGCCAGGACGCCCGCCATGCCCGTCACCGCCGCCGGGGCCCGTTCCAGGAGGGGGGCCGCGGCCCGCAGGGCGCCTTCGGCGGCCTGGCGGAAGGGGGCGTGATCGAAGTGCCGGCCCAGGGCCAGGAGGGCCCGGGCCGCAAGGGTGTTGCCCGAGGGCACCGCGCCGTCCTGGAAGGGTTTCTGCCGCACCAGGAGGTCCGGGCGGCGCGTGCTCGCGTAGAACCCCCCGGCGGGGTCCTGGAACCGCTCCAGAAGAATCTCACCCAGGTCGAAGGCCCACCGCAGGCGCCGGGCGTCGAATCCGGCCTCGTACAGGTCCACCAGGCCGCAGGCCACGGCGCCGTAGTCCTCCAGGAAGCCGGGCGTGTGCCCCCGGCCCCGGCGCCAGGTGCGCAGGAGCTCCCCGTCGCGCCACAGCTCGGCGTGAAGGAAGTCCGCCAGGGTTCCGGCCGCCTCCAGGTACCGGGCCTCGCCCAGCACCTGGTAGCCGCGGGCGAAGGCGGTGAGGGCCAGCCCGTTCCAGGCCGCCAGCACCTTGTCGTCCTTCCCGGGGCGTACCCGGGTGTTCCGGTAGGCCAGCACCCGGGCCCGCAGGGCGTCGTCCACCGGGGCGTCCCGGGCCTCGAAGCGGTGCAGGACGCTGGTGCCGTGCTCGAAGCAGCCCTGGGGGGTGACGCCGTAGGCCCGGCAGAAGCGCCCGGCGTCCGGGCCGAGGATCCCTTCGATCTCCTCGGGGGTGAAGACATAGAACCGCCCTTCCTCCCCCTCGCTGTCGGCGTCCTCGCTGGAGTGGAAGCCCCCCGAGGGATCCCGCAGGTCCCGGAGCAGGTAGTCCAGGGTGGCCACGGCGGTGTCCCGGTGCCGGGGCTCGCCGGTGAGCTGGAAGGCCTCCAGGTAGCAGGGGGCCAGCAGGGCGTTGTCGTAGAGCATCTTCTCGAAGTGGGGCACCAGCCACTTGGCGTCCACGCTGTAGCGCGCGAAGCCGCCGCCCAGGTGGTCGAAGATCCCGCCTTCGGCCATGGCGTCCAGGGTCTTGAGGCCCCGGGCCCGGTCGGCGGGGGACCCGTGGCGCAACAGCAGCTCCAGGCCTGTGGGCTGCGGGAACTTGGGGGCCGGGCCGAAGCCGCCCCAGGTGGGGTCGAAGCTGCGCTCCAGGGTCTCCAGGGCCCCGCGGACCGGGTCCCGGGTGGGCAGGGCCGTGGCGGGGGCCGGGTCCCGGTCCAGGGCGGCCAGGAGGCTCGCGGCGTCGCCCTCCAGGTCCGAACGCTGGTCCGTCCAGGCGCGGGCGATGCTCTCCAGGAGCTGCAGGAAGGCCGGCAGGCCGTGGCGGGGCGTGGGGGGGTAGTACGTCCCCCCATAGAAGGGCTTGAGGTCCGGCGTGAGCCAGACGCTCATGGGCCAGCCGCCCCGGCCGGTGATGGCCTGCACGGCGCCCATGTAGAGGTCGTCCAGGTCCGGGCGCTCCTCCCGGTCCACCTTGATGGGGATGAAGCGGGCGTTGAGCACCGCGGCCACCGCCGGGTCCTCGAAGGATTCCCGCTCCATCACGTGGCACCAGTGGCAGGCGCTGTAGCCGATGCTGAGGAAGATGGGCTTGTCCTCGGCCCGGGCCCGTTCCAGGGCCTCCGCATCCCAGGGGTTCCATTCCACGGGATTGTGGGCATGCTGGAGAAGGTAGGGGCTGGTGGCGTGGGCGAGGCGGTTGGCCATTGTCGACTCCGGAAGTCGACATTCTGGCACGGATCGTGAGTCTCTTGGCTTTCCATTGAGTCCCAGCCGCTTTGGCGCTAAGATCATGGGTTCATCCCACGCTGGGATGGCTCTGCCTGTCTTTGGGACCCATGTTCGAAACCCTTTCCGATAAACTCAGCCGCGCCATGAAGTCCCTCCGGGGGCAGAGCCGGCTGTCCGAGAAGAACATCGAGGAGGCCCTCCGGGACGTGCGCATGGCGCTCCTGGAAGCGGACGTGCACGTGCAGGTGGCCAAGGCCTTCCTGCAGCGGGTCAAGGAGAAGGCCCTGGGGGTCGAGGTGCTGAACGGCCTCAACCCGGCCCAGCAGTTCATCGACGTCGTCTACCAGGAACTCACCGCCATCATGGGCGGCCAGGCTCCCGAACGACCCCTGGACATGGCCCCGAAGCCGCCCACGGTGGTGATGATGGTGGGCCTGCAGGGCTCGGGCAAGACCACCACCTGCGGCAAGCTTGCCAAGTATCTGAAGAAGAACGGCTATTCCCCCCTCCTGGTGCCCGCCGACGTGTACCGGCCCGCCGCCATCGAGCAGCTGCACGTGGTGGCCCGGGACGCCGGGGTGCCCAGCCTGCGCACCGAATCCATGGACCCGGTGGTCATCTGCAGGACCGCCGTGCAGGAAGCGGCCCTCAAGGGCTGGGACGTGGTCATCCTGGATACGGCCGGCCGCCTCCACCTGGACGAGACCCTGATGAACGAGCTGGCGGCCATCAAGGACGCCTGCGGCCCCACCGAGATCCTCTTCGTGGCCGACGCCATGACCGGCCAGGACGCCGTGCGCTCCGCCGGGGCCTTCCACGAGAAGCTGGCCACCACCGGCGTCATCCTCACCAAGGCCGACGGCGACACCCGGGGCGGCGCGGCGTTCAGCATCCGGCACATCACCGGCACCGCCATCAAGTTCGTGGGTTCGGGCGAGAAGCTGGACGATTTCGAGCGCTTCCACCCCGACCGCATGGCCCAGCGCATCCTCGGCATGGGCGACGTGCTCACCCTCATCGAGCATGCCAAGGACACCATCGACGAGAAGGACGCCGAGCGCATGGCCCAGCGCCTGGTGAAGAACCAGTTCACCCTGGAGGACATGCGGAGCCAGTTCCAGCAGATCCAGAAGATGGGCTCCATGCAGAAGATCATCGGCATGCTGCCGGGCATGGGCAAGATGAAGGAGCAGATCGAGTCCGTGGCCACGGACAAGCGCATCAAGCACCTGGAAGCCATCCTCAATTCCATGACTCCGCGCGAGCGGCAGAACCACAATCTCCTGGACGCCAGGCGCAAGCGCCGCATCGCCGCGGGCTGCGGCCGCCCCGTCCACGAAATAAATCAGCTTCTCAAGCAGTACCTGCAGATGAAGAAGATGATGAGCCAGATGAACAACCCCGGTTTCATGAAGCGGATGCAGGCCATGCAGGGCATGCAGAACCCGCCCTTCTCCCTCTAACCCCGCACTTTTCTTTTCAACACCCAAGGAGTCCCGATGCTTTCCATCCGTCTCGCCCGCAACGGCGCCAAGAAGCGGCCCTTCTACCACATCGTCGTGTCCGAGAACGACCGCATCCCCACCGGCCGCGCCATCGAGGTCCTGGGCTTCGTGAACCCCATCGCGCAGAACGGCGAGACCGTGCGCATCGACGCCGAGAAGGCCAAGGCCTGGATCGCCAAGGGCGCCCAGCCCTCCAAGACCGTCCTGGAGCTCTTCAAGAAGAATTCCATCCTGTAAGCTCGACACGCCGGCCCGGCATCCGGGCCGGCTAATCTGGCCTTGAAGGCCGGTTGGCCACGGCCGCCCGGCGGAGCTTCCATGAACTTTGAAGCATTTGTTACCGATGTGCTGTCCCCCATCCTGGACCATCCCGAGGCGCTGCGGGTGGAGGTGAAGGAGGGCGGGCGCAAGCTCGACGTGCTCATCTTCGCCGAAGCCCGGGACCGCGGCCGGATCATCGGCAAGGGCGGGCGCATGATCACCTCCCTTCGCACTCTCGCCAAGGTCGCCGGCGAGAAGGCCGGCCTCATCGTGAACCTGGAGCTGTTCGACGGCGACGAGCCCCGGGCCGAAGCGAATCCGGGCGAGCGCTGATGTTCCTCCTGGGCCACCTCGCCAAGGTGCAGGGCCTCAAGGGCGAATTCCTCCTGCACGAGCTCATGGACGAGCCGGAGAAGCTGGAAGGGATGGAGGGCCTCGTGCTGGCCCCGCCGGGCCTGGACCTGGAAGGCGCCGTGGCGGCCCCGCCCCCGGCGCGGCCCGCCCGGGTGCGCACCTTCCGTTTCCACCAGGACCGGGCCTGCGTCGCCTTCGAGGGACTTCCGGACCGCACCGCCGCCGAGCCCTTCAAGGGCTGGGCCATCTGGGCCCCCGACGGAGCCGTCACCCTGCCCGAGGGCGAGACGTTCCGCCACGCGTGGATCGGCTGCCAGGTGTACGTGCACGGCGCCCTGGCGGGCGAGGTGCTGCGCCTGGACCCCACGCCCATGGGCTACGACATGGTCGTGCTCAAGGACCTGCGCCCCGGCCGCACCGGCCAGCGGGACGTTCCCTACATCAAGGCCTGGTGGCAGGTGGACCTGGCCGCGCGGCGCCTGGACCTGGATCCCCCCCCGGGCCTGCTGGACCTGGATCTGGACTGACCGTTCTCCCGACGATGCGGATGCGGGCCACGGCGTAGCCCTCCAGCTCGCCGTCGCCGAAGGCGTAGGCCAGGACGCCCTCCACCTTCGAACTGCACACCGGCGCCACGAAGCTGAACACCGGCGGGGCGCCCGCCTGGGGTGAGCGGGCCACGTCCAGGAGGATTTTCCGGCGCCGGCTGTCCTTGAGGTAGAGCCGGCCGGTGAAGGCCTCCCCGGTCTTGAGGAACCCCAGGTAGGCGGGCGGGAGGGGCGCCAGGTGGACGTCGCGGCCCGGAGGCAGGAACACCTCCTCGCCCGGGCCCAGGTGCCCCGCCTCTTTCCAGGCCTGCCGGTCCCCGTCGAAATCCATGATCCGGAGCCTCCCGTTCAGGACGGCCCGGCGGTCCACCCCTACCGTCCAGGATTCCCCGGATTCGTTGGAGAAATGGACGTAGGTCCCGGCCTGGCGCTCCGGGCCGAGGGAGGGGACCAGGGCCAGGAAGCCGGCCAGGAGGGGAGAAAGGTGGTTGATCAAATGAAAATTCCGGAAACCCGTTATATAAATTAATAATATAAAAATTCTTGTCAAGGGACGAAACGGCCAGTGAGCTTGGGGCATAAGGAAAGGCAGCCCGACAACCGGGATGGAGATCTTATGAATCTGCGCCTTCTTCTTCTCCCCGCCCTTGTGGTGGTCCAGCCCCTGCTCGCCATCGACCCGCCAGGCTACGACGCCGAGGCCGGCTCCAAGGCCCAGGCGTGGCTCTTCAGCCTGAAGGAAGCGGATCTCGCCCGGAGCCTGACCGCCCTCCAGGCGGCCCGGAAGGGTCCGGTGCCCGTCGACCTCACGTCCCAGGAATGCCTGGTCCAGGTGGTCGCAAGCATGGCGGCCCTGCACCCCGATGCCCTGAGCTATCCCGGCAGCGAAGCGGCTTTCGCCTATCACGCGATCATTCAGCCCATGCTCGCCGAAAACGGCTTTCCGGCCTGGCAGGACCTGGGCGCGACGCTGATCGCCCTGGGCTGGATGAAGGCCCCCGAGGCCACCACCTGCACATCCAGTTCATCCAGTTCCTCCAGTTCGACAAGCAGCCCGGTCGCCGCCCGTTCAGACACCCCCGCTCTCCCCAGCAGCCCGGCCAAGGCGCCCGCCACCCCCGGTCCCGCCCCCAAGACCCTGGCCCCCAAGACCCTGGCTTCGGAGGGCCTGACCTTCGTGGAGGCCTTGGCCCTGATCGCCGCCCTGAATCCCATGCTCCCCGACGGCACCTACGACGCTCCCGCCCTGAGCGCGCACCTCGCCACCGTCGCCGCCCATGACATACCCCTGGCCGCGACCCTGATGGGCCATTACCGTCTCGAGCAGGACCGCCTGAAGGCTGCGGTGAAACGCTAGTCTTCCCGCCCGTGCCCACTCACCGGGATGTCGTAGCCGGCGTCCCGGTACTCGTTGATCTTGTTGCGCACCGTGCGCAGGGCGATGTCCAGCTTCTGGGAGCAGTGGGTGCGGTTGCCCTCCAGGGCCGAGAGGGTCGACAGCAGCCAGAACCGCTCCAGCTCGGGCAGGGGGATGCCCAGGGGCAGGGCCACCAGCGTGCCCAGGGGCACGCCCTTCAGGGGCTCGGAGGGGTCGGCGACGCGCAGGTCGCCATGGGTGGCCACGGCGGGGGGCAGACCCTCCTCCAGGGGGCGCTGGAAGGGGGATTCCCGGGGCGGCTCGGGCGGGTCCTCGGGCATGCCTTCCATCTGCGCGGGATCCAGGAGCCAGGCGAGGTCCTTGTGGGTGAGGAGGTCGCCGGGGTTCAGCACCACGCACCGCTGCACGGCGTTCTCCAGCTCGCGGATGTTGCCGGGCCAGGGGTGGCGGGCCAGGGCCTCGCGGAAGCTGGGGGAGAGCCGGGGGGTGGGGCGCTCGTTTTCCCGGGCGTAACGCTCGGCGAAGTGCAGCGCCAGGAGTTCCAGGTCGGCGGTGCGCTCCCGCAGGGGGGGCAGGCGCAGGGGGATGACGTTGAGGCGGTAGTAGAGGTCCTCCCGGAACCGGCCTTCCTTCACTTCCGTGGCCAGATCGCGGTTGGTGAGGGCGATGAGGCGGACGTCCACGGCGATGGGGCGGTTTCCGCCCAGGCGATCCACGGTGCGTTCCTGGATGGCCCGCAGGAGCTTGCCCTGGAGGGCCAGGGGCAGTTCGCCGATCTCGTCCAGCACCAGGGTGCCGCCGTCGGCCTGCTCGAAGCGGCCCGGCTTGGCGCTGGTCGCGCCGGTGAACGCGCCCTTTTCGAAGCCGAAGAGTTCGGATTCCAGCAGGTTCTCCGGAATGGCCGCGCAGTTGATGGCCACGAAGGCCGCCTTGCGCCGGGGGCTGGAGGTGTGGATGAGCTTGGCCAGGAGTTCCTTGCCGGTGCCGCTCTCGGCCTGGATGAGGATGGTGGCCTTGCTGTCGGCGGCGCGGCGCGCCAGGGCCAGGGTCTCGGCCAGGGCCGGGTCCTGGGTGAGGATCACCGGGGCCTCGGCGGGGATCTCCGCCTTCAGGCGGTCGTCGCTGCGGATGGCCTTGCGCACCGCCTGGACCAGCTCGTCGGGGCTGAAGGGCTTGGAGAGGTAGTCGAAGGCGCCCAGGCGCATGGCCTCCCGGGCCGTGTCCAGGCTGCCGAAGGCCGTCACCAGGAGCACGGGGAGGCCCGTGTCCAGGGCCTTGAGGCGCGCGGTGAGCTGCAGGCCGTCCATGCCGGTCATGCGCAGGTCGGTGACCACCGCGTCGAAGGCGCCGGGCCGGGTCATGCGCAGGGCGTCCTCCCCGGACCGCGCCTGCTCGGTGACGAAGCCCGCCCGCTTGAGGCTCATGGCCATGCCATCCCGCATGCCGGGATCGTCATCCACCACCAGAACTCTCAGAGGATTCGCCATGGTCAACCTTGTATGCATTCAGTTTATCGGCGCGGGTCCCGGATGTTGGAGTTTTGTCCGCGCAGGAGCCTTTTTGGCCCGCCGGAGGTGGGGGCCTCGCCCCGCACCGGATCCCCGTGGCGGGCGATGAGCAGGTAAAGGTGCCGCCGGCTGACGCCCAGGCGCTTGGCGGCCTCCACCCGGTTCCCGTAGCTGCGCCGCAGGGCGCGGTGGAGCAGGAGCCGCTCCAGCACATGGAGGTTGGCCGCCAGGTCCTCGGTGTCGGCCAGGGGCAGGCGCGGCGCGGCGTCGTCGGGCAGCTGGCCCAGGAGCTTCCAGCGCACCAGGCGGTTGCGCAGGCCCCGCAGGTTGCCGGGGCAGGGCAGGGCGGTGAGGAGCGGCGGCAGGGGTCCGGTGACGCCCTCCTCCCGGGCCATGATCCAGAAGCAGCGCTCCAGGTCGCCCTCCTCCTCCTCGAGGGTGGGGAGCCGGAAGGGAAGGCAGCGGGAGGCGGCCCGGGCCACCGCGGGGGCCTCCGGAGCCAGGTGGGAGGCCAGGACGCCCCGGGGATGCGCCTCGATCCAGGCGTCCAGGGCGGCGGGCTCCAGGCCCTCGGCGTCGTCCTGGAAGGCGGCGTCGCGGTCCCGGGCCAGGCAGGCCCCCAGCGTGCTCAGGCCGCAGCCCGCCTCGCCGTAGACCCACAGGGCGCCCGGGTGGCCTCGCAGGATCTCCAGGGAGGCGCCCCACCTCCCGTAGCCCGGCAGCCCCTCCAGCCCCGGCATCAGCGCGGGATGACGAAGAACAGCACCGACACCACGTGGCAGGCGCTGCCCCCCAGCACGAAGAGGTGCCAGACGGCGTGGTGGAACTTCAGGCTCTTCCACCCGTAGAAGACCGTGCCCAGCGTGTAGAAGAGGCCGCCCGCGCCCAGCCACAGGAGGCCGCCCGGGGGCAGATGCCGGGCCAGCGGCTTGGCCGCGATCACCACGATCCAGCCCATGCCCAGGTACACCGCCAGGCTCAGCCAGGAAAGCCGCCGGATGAAGATGCTCTTGAAGACGATGCCCAGCACGGCCAGCCCCCAGATCACCCCGAAGATGCTCCAGCCCCACCCCGGCGGCAGGGTGCGCAGGCAGAAGGGCGTGTAGGTGCCGGCGATGAGCACGAAGATGGAGTTGTGGTCCAGCACCTTGAAGACGAACTTCACCCGGGGGCCCCGGAAGGCGTGGTAGAGCGTGCTCATGGTGTAGAGCAGCACCAGCGAGGCCCCGAAGACGGAGGCGCCCACGATGTCCCGGGCCGAGCCGTGCAGGCTGGCCTGCACCACCATGACGACCAGGGCGGCGATGCCCAGGACCGCGCCCAGGCCGTGGGTGAAGCTGTTGGCGAATTCTGCTTGTGGGCCGTGGGCTTCGGGATGGGCTTGCATGGGAGATCCTCGATCGAATGATGGCACAGGTCCGCGGGGGCCTCCCACCATTGTTCCAGCGGGCGGGCCGGTGCCGGCGGGAAATTCCGGTTCCGAAAGCTTCGGAGGGGGGGGGGTGAATCCTCCGGCCCCGCCGCCCCACATAGGAGGCAGTCCGTGTCCCGTGCGGACCCCTAGCCCATGGAGGAGCACGATGCCCCGAGCCATCCCCTGGCCCCTGCTGGTCCTGTGCGCGATCGCCCCCTTGCACGCGGCGTCCACCCAGGCCTTTCATTATCCGTTCGTGGACGGATCCACCCTCATCGGATTCCGCGGCACCGCCCTGGCCCCGGGCGCCTCAGGTCAGGCGACGGTGCGCGGGGAGGGGGGGCGCATGCGCGTCCACGCCCACTTCGGCGGCCTGGAGCCCGCCAGCCGGTTCGGCCCCGGCTACCTGACCTACGTGCTCTGGGCGGTGTCGCCCCAGGGCAGGACCGTGAACCTGGGCGAGGTGGCGGCCGTGCGCGGGAAGGCCCACGTGGACGCCATCAGCCCGTTCCCGTCCTTCGGGCTCATCGTCACCGCAGAGCCCCACTTCGCGGTGACCCGGGTGAGCGACGCCCTGGTCCTGGAAAACCAGCCGGTGCGGGGCGCGCGGCCGGCCCTGGAGGCGGTGGAAGCCAGCTTCGGGCCCGGCGCCGGCCACGGGCTGGAGCCCGGCGGCAAGCCCGCCGCCTGCGACCCCCGCGTCTCGCCCTACGTCCTCCAGGCGCGCAACGCCGTGCGCCTGGCCCAGGCGGAACAGGCCGAGGCCTTCGCCCCCGTGGAATACCAGGTTGCCCTGGGGGAGCTCGCCCGCATGGAAAGCCATGCCCACCTGGGGGGCACCGAGGCCGCCGTGGCCGCGCGGCGGGCGGTGCTGCAGGCGGAAGACGCCCGGGTGGTCGCCGCCCAGCAGAGGGAGGCCCTGCTCCTGGCCCGGGAACGGGAAACCGCCGAGGAGCTCCGGGCCAGCCTGGAATCCGCCCGGGCCCAGGCGGACGCCGCCCGCGTCCGGGCCGATGCCGCCCACGCGTCGGCCGATGCGGCGCGCGCCGCGGCCGCCAGCGCGGCCCGCGGGAAGGAGCGGGAGGTCACCCAGGCCCAGCGCGAGGTGCGCCGCCAGTTGGTGGAGCAGCTCAACCGCCTGCTCCAGACCCGCGAGACCGAGGAGGGCCTCATGGCCACCCTCACGGACGTGGCCTTCCCGTCCGGAAGCAGTCGGCTCTCGGCGCCGGCCCGGGTGAACCTGGCCAAGATCGCCGGCATCCTTCTCACGCGCCCGGGCCTGAAGATCCGCGCCCTGGGCCACACGGACGCCACGGGCAGCCAGGCCATCAACGCCCGCCTCTCCCGCCAGCGGGCCGAAGCGGTGCGGACATTCCTGGCGGGCCAGGGCCTGCCCCTGGGCAGCCTGCGGGCCGAAGGGCTCGCCGACGCCCGCCCCGTGGCGTCCAATGCCACCCGGGAAGGGCGCACGAGGAACCGGCGCGTGGAACTGGTGGTGAGCGGCGACCCCATCGGCCTCTGAACGAAAAAGCCCCGCGACCTGGGTCGCGGGGCTCCTTTGGGACGAGTGCTGCTAGTCTTCGCGCTCCACGTTCTTGAACGCGTCGGCGAGGGTGGCCTTCTTGAAGGGCTGCAGGTTCTTGGCGGTCTCGATCTCGCCACGCTCCGCGTCCATCTCGTACTGCTTCACGGAGAGGCCGATGCGGTGCTCGGTGGGATCCAGCTTGACGATCTTCATCGTCAGCTCCTGGCCGGCGGAGAACTCCTTGGTGATCTCCTCGACCCGCTTGCGGCTGAGTTCGGAGACGTGCACCAGGCCCTCGATGCCCTCGCCCAGGTCCACGAAGGCCCCGAAGTCGGTGAGGCGCGCGATGCGGCCGACGATGGTGTCGCCCACGTGGTGGCCTTCGAAGAAGATCTCCCAGACGTTGGGCTCCATCTGCTTGACGCCCAGGCTCATGCGCTGGTTCAGGGGATCCAGGCTGAGGACCTTGGCGGTGACGCTGTCGCCCTTCTTCACGATCTCGCCGGGGTGCTTGATCTTCTTGGTCCAGCTGAAGTCGGACACGTGGATCAGGCCGTCGATGCCCTCTTCCAGCTCGACGAAGGCGCCGAACTCGGTGATGTTGCGCACCAGGCCGGTGACGATCTGGCCGATGTTGTACTTCTCGGCCACTTCCATCCAGGGGTTGGGGGTGATCTGCTTCATGCCGAGGCTGATGCGGCGGCTCTCGGGATCCACCTGCAGGATCTGGGCCTCGACCATGTCGCCGAGGTTGACCATGCCCTTGGCGGACTTGACCTTCTTGGTCCAGCTCATCTCGGACACGTGCACCAGGCCCTCGACGCCGGGCTCGAGCTCGACGAATGCGCCGTAGTCGGTGATGGAGACCACCTTGCCCTTGACCGTGGCGTTGACGGGGTAGCGGTCCTCGACGGTGAGCCAGGGATCAGCGAACTTCTGCTTGTAGCCCAGGCTGACGCGCTCGGTCTCCTTGTCGTACTTGAGGATGGCGACCTCGACCTTGTCGCCCACCTGGAACATCTCGGAGGGGTGGTTCAGGCGGCCCCAGGACATGTCGGTGATGTGCAGCAGGCCGTCCACGCCGCCCAGGTCCACGAAGGCCCCGTACTCGGTGATGTTCTTGACGGTGCCTTCCACCAGCTTGCCCTCTTCCAGGCCGGCCAGGGTCTCTTCCTTCAGGTTGGCGTTGATGGTCTCGAGGAAGAGCTTGCGGCTCAGGACGATGTTGCCCCGGCGGCGGTTCACCTTGATGACCTTCATGTCGAAGGACTTGCCGAGGTAGGGATCCAGGTTGCGCACGGGCTTGGTGTCCACCTGCGAGCCGGGGAGGAACGCCCGGATGCCGATGTCCACGGCCAGGCCGCCCTTGACCTTCTCGAGCACGACGCCGTGGACGGTGAGGTTGGCGCGGAAGGCCTTCTCCACCTCGTCCCAGATCTTCATCTTCTCGGCGCGCTCGCGGGAGAGGCGCACGTTGCCGTTCTGGTCCTCGAGGTGCTCGAGGAGCACTTCGACCACGTCGCCCACGGCGACGCCGACGGTGCCGTCGGGGTTGTTGAACTCATCGATGTTGACCGTGCCCGAGCCCTTGTAGCCGATGTCGATGATGACATCCTTGCCGCGGATCTCCACGACCATGCCGCGGACCACCTCTTCCTCGCGGAGCGCACGGGTCTCACCCTGAAGGGCGTCGAGGAACTCCTGGGAATCAGGCGTCTCGTCCTCCAGCATGGTGGCATCCAGCACCGTGATGCGGCCCATCTGCTTGGAGCCTTTGCCCTTGATGAGTGTTGAAAGTTGGGACATTCGTCCACCTCTAATTAGTAGCCCTCTTCCGGAAGGCTGGAATCCCGGCACATGTGTCCGGCAGAACAGGTAGGTTATCGCGGAATCTCAAGATCCGGCAGGGAAATTCAGGCCCCGGCCCGGAGGGCCGCGAAGAACATCTCCAGCTGGGTGGCATCGAGCCTGCCCCCCCGGCGGACGCCGCTGCACAGGTCCAGCCCGTGGGGGCGGACGGCGGCCACCGCCTGGGCCACGTTGCCCGGGTTCAGGCCCCCGGCCAGGTACACCGGCAGGGCGGTGGCCTCCACGATGGCCCGGCTCAACCCCCAGTCGTGGGTGCGCCCGGTGCCCCCCAGTTCCTTGACCGCCAGGGCCGGGTTGCCCGAATCCAGCAGCAGGGCGTCCACCAGGCCCTCCAGGGCCCGGGCCTCGGCCAGGGAGGCCTCCCCGGTCACGTGGATGACCTGGACGAGGCGGATCCCGGGCAGTTCCTGCCGGATCTTGCGCAGGTCCCCGGGAGGCACCTCGTCCACCAGCTGGATGGTGGTGGTGCGGCAGAGGCGGTGCTGGCGGAGGATTCCGTCGGCGTCCTGGCGAGCGGTCAGCAGGAAGGTGGCGATGGGCGGGGGCACCGCCGCGGCGATTTCCGCGATGAGCGCGTCCCCGATGACCCCCGGGCCGCTGGGCATGGCCGACACCAGGCCCAGGGCCGAGGCCCCGCAGGCAATGGCGAGCCGGGCCTCCTCGAGGCTCGAGATGCAGCAGATCTTCACGAAGGGCCGGATCCCCCCGGCCGCCGGGGCCTTCATGGCGCCGCCAGCAGGGCCGCGGCGGCGTCCAGGTCCGCCACCGGCGTGGGGGACACGTGGTTGTTGAGGAGGATGGCGAACGCAAGGCGCTCCCCCCCCGCGGCGGTCACGTACCCGGCCAGGGCGTGGGTGTGGCGCAGGGTGCCGGTCTTGGCCCGGGTGTTGGCCGCCGTGGGGGCGTCCCCCAGGCGGGTGCGCAGGGTGCCGTCCACCGCCGCCAGGGGCAGGGCGTCCGCGAAGGCCGCCCCTTCGGGCCTGCCGGCCATGAACGCCAGGAGGGCCGTCAGGGCCCGGGGCTTGACCAGGTCCTTGCGGGAAAGGCCGGCCCCCTCCTCCAGGAGGACGTCCCCCGGGGCCACCTTGGCCTCCTTGAGGAACGCCGCCAGGGCCGCCAGGCCCGCCTCCTCCGAGCCCCCGGCCTGGAGCAGGAGGAGCTGGGCGTAGAGGTTCACCGAATCCTTGAGCGTGGCCCGGACCAGTTCGCGCACCGTGGGGGATTCCACGAAGGCCAGTTCCACCGGGGCGGCCACGGCCCGCGAGGCGGCGCCGCCCGTGACGCGCACCCCGCGCCGCTCCAGGGCCCGGCGCAGGAGGCCCGCGGCGAACAGGGCGGGGCGGCGCACCGGGACGGCGAGGGTGACCGGGGCCGCGCCCGGGGCCAGGGCGCCGGTGACCACCAGTTCCCCGTCCTCCCACAGGGCGGCGGGACCAGGCCCCGCGCCGGTTGTGGTGCGGTTGCGCAGCGGCAGGAGCCCCAGGCCCGGAAGGGGGAAGAGGAAGCAGGGCCCCCCGTCGCGGCCCGGGTACACCCGCAGGTCCACCATGTTGTCGTGCACCGTGAGGGCCGACACGTCCGCCCCGAAGGCGAAGTCCCGGTCCCCGGCCTCCCAGCCGGATCCGAAGGGCCGGGTGCGGAAGAAGCTGTCGTCGCCCACCACGTCGCCTTCCACCACCCGCACGCCCGAGGCCGCCACCTGCGCCGCCAGGGCCTCGAAGGGGTCGGGGGGCACGGGCCGCCCCCGCCAACGGGCCATGAACATGGGATCCCCGCGGCCGTAGAGGACCAGGTCGCCCTTGAGGATCCCGCCGGGCCCGGGCCGGCTCCCGGCCATCACCGACGTGCGGATCCGGCGCTCGGGCCCCAGCCGGCACAGGGCCAGGGCGCACGTGAAGAGCTTGGCATCGCTGGCCGGGAGGAAATACGACCCGGCGTCCTTCTCGAAGAGGGTGCGCCCCGTGTCCAGGGAGACCACCGACACGCCGACCCGGGAGGCCTCGAAGCGCGGCCCCTGGAAATGCGCCTGGAGCCGGGTGGCCAGGGGCTGGGCCCGGGCCGCGGCCACGGCGAAAAAGGCCAGGGCGAGGCGGAGGAGAAGGGTGCGGGCGGTCATTCCACCATCATAGACCGCGGCTTGGCCGGGGATCCGGGCTAGCGGAGATGGGACCCGGAAACGGAGAACCCCACCCCGTCCCCGCCTGCCGATCCGACGCCCCTGGTGGACTATCCAAATGTCTTTTTCCCATCCCTTTGCATCCCCGTCCATCCCCGTTAATCCCCGGCAAGCTCCCGCTTCGTTGTGCCGGCGGTTCGCGAACCCGGTCGCCGGTGGCAGGTCCATGCGGCGTGGGTTGGAGGTACCGAACCCTTCGTTTTGACCTCTAAACCTGGGGTATGTTCACTCGCTCGATTAAGGTGACCGCATATTCTGGTCGCGCCCGCATGAAGACCTAGGTTGGCTTCCTGTGTGTTCATATGAGCTGTAAATTAATGCGTTTTTGCAGCCTTCGGGCCGCTTCGAATTGTCTGGCAATAGGTCAAACGATCGATTAAACTAAATTCCTGCGACACCCCGCCGGCCCGGCGGAACGGCCCCGACCCCTGCCCTGGATCCCCATGCGACCGCTCCTGATGCTCCTGTTCCTGGCCCTGGCGGGGGGATCCCCCGGGTCCGCCCAGGAGGTGAGCGCGGCCCTGGGCAGGCTGCACGTCATCGGCGCCCAGGAGGCGACCTACACCTGGCAGATGATGTACATGCACCACTTCAGCCCGGTCTGGTCGGGCAGCTTCTCGTGGCTCAACGAGGGGCACCTGGACGGGCACCACCGGGACGGGGCGGCGCTGCAGGTCTGGCGCTTCCATCGCATGGAGCAGAACAGCCTGCGCCTGGGAGCCGGGCTGGGGATCTACCGGAACTTCGACACCACGCCCGGCGGGGAATCCGACGAATACCAGAACGACCATGGCGTCAAGACGCTGGTGAGCCTGCGGGCCCAGTACGCGCCGGCCGGCGGAGGCTGGGAGGCCTTCGTGCAACTGAACCGGGTCCTCGGCTCGTCCGGGCCCCGGACCCAGAGTTCCCTGGTGGGCGTGAGCACGCGGTTCGGCGGCCCGGCGCCGGCCCGGCGCTCCGGTTCCCGGACGCCCGTGGACGATCCCCCCAACGAACTGGCCTTCCTGTTCGGGCGGACCATCCTCAACAGCATGGAAAGCGAGACGACGGAATTCCTCCAGTCCTTCGCCGTGGACTACCGAAGGCGGCTCACGCGGCACCTGGACGTCTCGGTGACCTACTGCGACGAGGGGGGCATCGTGGCGGCCCGGCGCGACGGCGTCGCGGTGCAGTTCTGGCTGTCCACGCGGAGCGCGGACGGCGACTGGATGCTCAGCGTGGGCGTGGGACCCTACCTCTCCCGGACCTTCCCCGACCGGGACAGGCCGGACCCCCCGGACACCGTGAACGTCCGCGGCAGCGGACGCTATTCCATGGTCGTGGGGCGCCACCTCGGCGGCCACTGGGGCGTGCGTCTGCAGTGGAACCGCACCGTCACCCTCGACGACCGTGACACGGACGTGCTGCTGACGGGCCTCGCCTATTCCTGGTGAGGGCGGGCATTGCGCGGAACCGCCAGGACCGCGGAGACATTCGCGGCCCTGGCGGGTGGGGGTCAAGTTGGGACTGAGGGGCCGGGGCGCCCGGCTACCGGAACGCGACCTTCATGACGGCGTCCGGGGTGGACACCAGGAGGTTGCCCGTTGTCGGGTCGACTGAAATGCCCAGGGGGTCGGCGAAGGCCGTAGGCAGCGGTCCGGGGGCGACCCCTCGAATCTTCTGGTACCCCGCAAAGCCGAGGACCGTGGTGACCGTTCCGTCGGGCGAGACCATGCGTAGAGCCTGATTGGCGAGGTCCGCGACATAGGCGTTCCCATCGGAGTCAACCGCCAGGGAGGCCGGCTTGTTGAATCGGGCCAAGGAGCCGTTCCCGTCAACGTACCCGGGGGCCGTCGGGAACGTGGGATCGCCCGCATCCCCTGCAAACGTGTTCAGGTCGCCGGTGGCGAGGTTCACCTTCCGGATGGTGTTGGAACCGAAATCCGAAACGATTAGGCTTCCGGCCCCATCCAGGGCGATTCCGAAGGGCGTGACGAAGGTGCCCAACCCGGCCGGCCCGTCCAGGTGGCCATGCCGCCCGGGGTCGCCGGCGAAGGTGGTGACCTGCCCGGCCGGGTCGATTTTTCTGATCACGGAGTTGAACGCATCGGCCACGAAGATGTTGCCGGCTCCGTCCACGGCGATGCCCAAAGGCCCGTTGAAGCGCGCCGCGGTACCCAGCCCATTTGCGAACCCGCCCGGCTGTGTCACATCCCCCGCCACCGTGGACACGACGCCGTCCCTCGTGATTTTGCGGATGGTATTTTTCCTCCTGTCCGTGACAAACAGGGACCCCGCGGAATCGATGGCGATGGCAAAGGGTTGGTCGAACTGGGCTCCGGTGCCGGTCCCGTCAACGTTGCCAGGGGTGCCGTTCCCGGCGAATTGGGTGACGGTGCCGTCAGGCGAGATCCTGCGAATGGCGTGGTTTTCGGCGTCGCACACGTAGGTGACGCCGGCGGCGTCGACCACGGAGCCCATGGGCACCGCGAATTTGGCGGCCACCCCGACGCCGTTCACCGCCCCTGCCGAGGGACGGGTGCCAGCGACGGTATAGGTGTCGGCGGCCGCGGGAATCGCCCGGATGGCGTTCCCGTAGGGTCCGTTGGCGCCGGCTTCGCCGTCGGCCAGGAAAACCGTTCCGGATGCGTCCACCGCCAGGCCCGCGGGCAGGGTGAACCGGGCCTGGGTCAAGGGGCTGCCATCCTGGGTTCCCATGGTCGAGGTGCTGCCGGCCAGGGTGGATACGACGTACCCGGTGGAGGTCAGGGTGAGCTTGCGGACACTCTTGTGCGCGAGATCCGTCACGTAGAGGTTGTTTGTGGAATCCACGGCGATCTGGGCAGGATTCGTGAACGTCGCGACCGTGAGGCCGTCACCGTCCCTGACGCCATTGAGGACTCTGTCCAGATCCCGGCCCGCGACGGTAGAGACGACATAGGTGCCGTCCCCCTGCGGCGTCAATTTGCGGACGACTCTGGAGGTCGTATCCGTAACGAAGAGGCTGCCGTTCCCGGCCAGGGCCAGGCCTCCCGGTTGCCGGAAGAGCGCGGTGGCGCCTGGCCCGTCCATGAATCCATTGACGCCATCCTGGCCCGCGATCGTCAGCGTCACCAGGGGGACTTGGCTGGGATTGAAGGCCCGGATGGTTCGGGTGCTTCTGTCCGAGACGAACACCTGAGTGCCATCCGGACTCACCGCGATGCCGACGGGCTCCCTGAAGCGGATGTCACCGTTCGTGCCGTCCGTGGAACCCAGGCTCCCAGGCACGCCCGCGAGGGTGGATACGGTCCCGTCCACGGTGACCTTGCGGATGGTGGCATTGCCGTAGTCCGCCACATAGATGTTGCCGCTGGCATCGAGCGCCAGGCCCACTGGGGCGTTGAACCGGGCTTCACGCCCTAGGCCGTCCGCGCTTCCGGGGACGCCGGGATTCCCCGCTACGGTGGTCACCTTGCCATCGGGAGCCACCTTGCGGATCGTGTGGTTCCCCGCGTCCGCCACGTATTTGTTCCCCGCGGCGTCCATGGCGAGCCCGCGCGGGTTCCTGAACCGGGCGAAGCGGGCCTCGCCGTCACCATTGCCCGGCCCGGACGGGAATCCGGCCAGCAGTTCGAGGGCCGCCACCCGCACCGTCACGTCGCGGGTGAGGCTGTCGCCCCCGGCGTTGGTCACCCGGAGGGCGAAACGCCGGCCGTTCTGCAGGGGGCCCGTGCTCACCGGTTGGCCGCTGGTGACCGCACCGAGGGTTTCCACCTCGGCCCTGCCGCCCGGGCCGGCGTCGAATTCGGCGGTGAGGTCGGCCTCCAGGCCGGGGCCGAGGATGGGATGACTGGTGGTGAACCGGGTGATGGTGGGCATGGGGACGGTGGTGATCGTCCGCTCCAACCGGTCGACATTGCCGGCGGCGTCGACGACCGTCAGGGTGTAGGTGCCGGGCGTCACCTGGACGCTGCCGGGGCTCGTGACGGAGAGATTGCCCGGCGAGATGGTTCCGGTGCCGCCGCTGAAGGTGTACGTGAGCGTGGCGCTCCGTCCCACCGTGACCACGCTCTGGTTGGCCGTGAACTGGTCGATGACCGGGAAGGTGGGGGTGAAGCCCACCGAACCTTCGCGGGTGGAACCGTCCGCCAGGGTCATGGCGCACCGCAGCGTGGCGGGCGCCGGACCACCGGCGGTGAAGGCGATCGCGTTGGTGCCCGCGCCTTGGTCGATGGTGCCGTCCGAGAGCGTCCAGGCATACGTGGCCCCGGGCTCAGGGTTCACCTCCGCCCGTATCCCGCGCCCGTAGGCGGGGAAGGCCGGCCGGAGCAGCGAAACGGCCATCGTGCCGGGAGCGGGGGCGCCTTGGACGGTCATGGCCAGGGTGGGAGCATTGATGGAATCGCCGGCCGCGTTGGTGATCACGCAGTCCAGGGTCAGCGGACCGGGGACGCCGGCGGCGAAGGTTACGGTGTCGGTGCCGTCGCCTGCGGTGAGGGTGCCATTGCCGATCGTCCACCGGTAGGTGCAGCCGGCCTGGGGAGCCACCCTCGCCTGGTAGCCGGAGATTCCCGCCTGGACAGCGCCCGTGACGGTGATGGGGGTGGCGGCCAGGGCCGGCAGGACCTTCACCAAGGTCTGGGACGACACCAGGGAGGTGGTTCCGCTGTGGATGGTCAGGGTGTAGGTCGTGTCGGCCGCGGGGGTGACCACCACCGCCGTACCACTGGTGATCGGCAAGCCGCCGGGCTCGATCAGGCCGGTGCCGCCGGTGAAGGTGGCCAACAGGGAGGTGGTCCTGCCGGCGGTGATCAGGGCCGGGGACGCCTTGAAGTCGGTGATGGTGGAGACCTGCACGGCGACCGTGAAGGTGCTGGCCTTGGCCTCCGTGCCGGCGGCGTTGGAGACGACGCAGGTCAGGACCATGTCTCCGGCGGCGCCCGCGTCGAAGGCGACGGTGTTCGCGTTCTGGCCGGAGGTGATGGAACCGTTCGTGATGCTCCACTTGTAGGAACTGCCCGCCTCGAAGGGGACCGTGGCCACCATGCCGGTCTGGAACGTCGCCACCTGGGCCGGCGCCTGGATATCCGGGGCCACGGGCACCGGCGCCACCTTCACCGTGACGACCCGATGCACCGCCACGTTGTCGGCGCCCTTGACGGTGAGGGTGTAGTCGGTGTCCTGGTCCGGCGAAACCGTCAGGCTACCGCCGCTGGTCACGGGGCCGAGGTTCGGTTCGACGGTGGCGGTCCCTCCCTCGAACACGAACGTCAGGACTGCCGGATCGCCCCGGGTGATGATCGACTTGTCCGCCTGGAAGGTGTCGATCTTCGGCGCCGCCGGTTCCGGGGGCGTGGGGACGGACCCGCCGGAACCGGAGGCGCCGGAGCCGGACCGCCGGGTGCAGGCCGGGGCGAGGATCAGGAGAAAGGCCGCTGCTGCGGCGGTGGCCAGGTGCAGGGCCACGCCCGGGGAGGGGGCAGGTGTGGCTTGGGGGTGGACGGGTTCGCGAAGAGGCATGAGCGGGGTCTCCAAGGGAATCAATATAAGCAATAGTTAATATAGAACAATCATTTTTATACCTGACGGTTAGGCATGCGGGCGAGCGCAATTTTTAAATTTATTATTTTTAATTTTTACAGCTGAAAGGTACAAGGTTGCATCCCGGACTGCCTGAGCGGCCAGATTAATAAAATATACAAAATGGACCCGCGGCAACCTCCTGGCAGGGTACCGTCGTAACGGCGGAACCCTCACCGTTCGGAGTGCGTCAGGAGCCCGAGGCACGCCGAGCCGGCTTCGCACGGCTCGGCGTCGGCGCACACCCTGTTTGCCTGGAGTTACCTCAACCAAAGGTTCGGAGGATGCGGTTCCGCCATTCGGATCGGCCTGCCCTAGACCCGGGTTCCCAACTCCTGCAGGTTGCGCACCCGTACCTCGCCCCTCAGGGTCTCCACCGCCTCGCACGCGGCCAGCGCGGCGCTCATGTTGGTGACGCAGGGGATCTTCAGGCGCAGCGACTGGCGCCGGATGCTGTCCTCGTCGGCGAAGGCGTTCTTGCCGTGGGGCGTGTTGACCACCCACTGGATCTCGCCGTTCTTCAGGAGGTCCACGGCGTTGGGGCGGCCCTCGTTCACCTTGTGGATGCGGCGGACGCGGTAGCCCTCGGCCTCGAGGGCGCGGGCCGTGCCGTCGGTGGCGCACAGGCCGAAGCCCAGGCCGGCCAGGCGCCTGACCAGCTCGGGGAGCTGGGGCTTGTCCTGGTCGCTGATGCTGAGAAACACCGTGCCGGACAGGGGCAGCACCATGTTGGCGGCCTGGAGGGCCTTGGCGTAGGCTTCGCCGAAGGTGGCGCCCACACCCATCACTTCGCCCGTGGAGCGCATCTCGGGGCCGAGCACCGGGTCCACGCCCGGGAACTTGGCGAAGGGGAACACCACGCCCTTGACGGCCACGGCCAGGGCCCGGCCGTCCTGGACGCCCTGCTCGCGCAGCGACTCGCCCAGCCCGATCCGGGCGGCCACGCCGGCCCAGTTCACGCCGGTGGCCTTGGAGATGAAGGGCTCGGTGCGGCTGGCCCTGGGGTTGGCCTCCAGGCAGTGAGGAAGGCCGTCCTTGATGGCCCACTGGAGGTTCAGGAGGCCCCGCACCCCCAGCTCGAAGGCCAGGGCGCGGCTCATGGCCTTGACCCGTTCCAGGGTCTCCTCGGGCACGCCCAGGGGCGGGAAGACCGCGTAAGAGTCGCCGGAATGCACCCCGGCCTCCTCGATGTGCGCCATGACGCCCGCGACGACGGCGTCCTCCCCGTCGCACACCAGGTCCACGTCCAGCTCCTGGGCGTTCTCCAGGTAGCGGTCGATGAGCACCGGGCGGTCCTCGCTCACCAGGGTGGCTTCGCGCATGTACTTCTCCAGGCCCGCGTCGTCGAAGACGATGGCCATGGCGCGGCCGCCCAGCACGAAGCTGGGGCGGACCATGACGGGGTAGTGGAGCGTCTCGGCCACGGCGAGGGCCTGGGCGGCGTTGGAGGCCATGCCCCAGGGGGCGGCGGGGATGTCCAGCTTCCGGAGCACCTCGCCGAAGCGGTTCCGGTCCTCGGCGTCGAAGATGGCCTTGTGGGCGGTGCCCAGGAGCGGCACGCCCGCGGCCTCCAGCTTCTGGGCGAGCTTGAGCGGGGTCTGGCCGCCGAACTGGGTGAAGACCCCCAGGAGCTGGCCGCCGGCGCCCTCCCGGTCCACCACGGCCTTCACGTCCTCGAAGACCAGGGGCTCGAAGTAGAGGCGGTCGGAGATGTCGAAGTCGGTGCTCACGGTCTCGGGGTTGCAGTTCACGAGGATGGCCTCCACCCCCTTGGCCCGGATGGCCTCCACCGCCTGCACGCAGCAGCAGTCGAACTCCACGCCCTGCCCGATGCGGTTGGGGCCGCTGCCCAGGACGATGGCCTTGGGGCGGTCCGTGGGGGGGGCCTCGCTGCGCTCCTCCCAGGTCTGGTAGAGGTAGGGCGTCTCGGCCTGGAATTCGCCTGCGCAGGTGTCGATGCGCTTGACGGCGCGCCGCAGGCCCATGGCCTCGCGCTGGGCGGCCACGCCGGCCTCGGATGCGCCGCAGAAGGCTGCGATCTGGGCGTCGGTGAACCCGGCGCGCTTGCCCTTCTCCAGGAGCTCGCGGGGGAGCCGCTCCAGGGGGAAGCCCCGCAGGCGCCCCTCCAGCACGACGATCTCCTCCATCTCCCGCAGGAACCAGGCCGAGACGCAGGTGAGGCGGTGCAGTTCCTCGACGGAATGGCCCGCGCGAAGGGCCTGGTAGATCCAGAAGATGCGCTGGGGACCCGGGGTCAGGAGATGCTCCTTGAGCCGGGAAAGGTCCAGCTTGCCGTCCAGGGCCCCGGCGAGGCCCAGGTGGCCCTCCTCCAGGCTGCGCAGGGCCTTCTGCAGCGCCTCCTGGAAACTGCGCCCGATGGCCATGGTCTCGCCCACGCTCTTCATCTGGATGCCCAGCACCGGCTCGGTCTCGGGGAACTTCTCGAAGGTGAACCGCGGCACCTTGACCACAACGTAGTCCAGCACCGGCTCGAAGGCCGCCTTGGTGCGCGCCGTGATGACGTTGGGCAGCTCCCAGAGCCGGTAGCCCAGGGCCAGCTTGGTGGCCACCCAGGCGATGGGGAAGCCCGTGGCCTTGCTGGCCAGGGCCGAGGAGCGCGACACGCGGGGGTTCATCTCGATGACGATCATCCGGCCCGAGGCGGGATCCAGGGCGAACTGGATGTTGCTGCCGCCGGTCTCCACCCCCACGCCCCGGATGACGGCCTTGGCGGCCTCGCGCATGCGCTGGTACTCGGGGTCCGTGAGGGTGAGGATGGGGGCCACGGTGATGCTGTCGCCCGTGTGGATGCCCATGGGGTCCAGGTTCTCGATGCCGCAGATGATCTCCACGTTGTCGTCCAGGTCCCGCACCACCTCCAGCTCGAACTCCTTCCAGCCCAGGATGCTCTCCTCCACGAGCACCTGGTGGATGGGGCTGAGGTCCAGGCCCCGCTGGGCGATGGCCTCGAAATCGTCCACATTGTAGGCGATGCCGCCGCCCGATCCCCCCAGGGTGAAGGAAGGGCGCAGGATGGCCGGGAAGCCGGTGAGCTTGGCCAGGGCCCGGGCCTCCTCCATGGAGTGGGCGAAGCCGCCCCGGCAGGTCTCCAGGCCCAGCTCGTCCATGAGGGCCTTGAACTGCTCCCGGTCCTCGCCGCGGTCGATGGCCGCGGGCTGGGCGCCGATGAGCCGCACGCCGTGGCGCGCCAGGAGGCCGGCCTTGTGGGCCTCCATGGCCAGGTTCAGGGCGGTCTGGCCCCCCACGGTGGGCAGCAGGGCCGAAGGCCGCTCCCGCTCGATGACCTTTTCCAGCACCGCCAGGTTCAGGGGCTCCAGGTAGGTGGCGGAGGCGCGCTGGGGGTCCGTCATGATGCTGGCAGGGTTGGAGTTCAGCAGGATGGTGCGCACGCCCTCCTCCGCCAGGGCCTTGAGGGCCTGGGTGCCGGAATAGTCGAACTCGCAGGCCTGGCCGATCTGGATGGGGCCGGCGCCCAGCACCAGGACGGAGGTGATCTCGGGGTTCCTAGGCATGGTGGTCCTCCATCATGCGGATGAACCTGCCGAAGGCCCCGCGGGCGTCGTGGGGTCCCGGGGAGGCCTCCGGGTGGTGCTGGATGCTGAAGATGGGGAGCGTGCGGTGCCGGAGGCCCTCGACGGTGTCGTCGGAGAGGTGGCGGTGGGTCACCTCGATTTCCGGGGGCAGGGTCGCTTCATCCACGGCGAACCCGTGGTTCTGGGCGGTGATCTCCACGCGGCGGGTGGCCAGGTCCAGCACCGGCTGGTTCGCGCCCCGGTGGCCGAACTTCAGCTTGAAGGTGCTGCCCCCGAAGGCCTGGCCCAGGAGCTGGTGCCCCAGGCAGATCCCGAAGATGGGCAGGCGCCCGATGCAGGCCTCCACCTCCCGGCGCATGCCGGGCAGCGCCGCGGGATCGCCGGGGCCGTTGCTGAGGAAGAGCCCGTGGAAGCGGGCCGCGGTGAGTTCCGAGGCCGGGGTGTCCCAGGGGAACACCTCCAGGTCGAGGCCCGAGGCGGCGAGCTGGGTGAGGATGGAGGCCTTGATGCCGCCGTCCAGCACCGCCACCCGGAACCTCGCGCCGGGCCGCAGGAGTTCGTACCGCTGGGCGCAGCTCACCTCGCCCGCCAGGGCTTGGCCGGACATGTCCGGAAGGTGGGAGGCCGCCGCGACGCCCGCGGCCAGGGATCCGTCCGCCTCGGTCCAGATGAGGCCGGGCTGCGCGCCCCGGTCCCGCACGTGCTGGGTGAGGGCGCGGGTGTCCACGTCGGTGATCACGGGGATCCGGTGGCGCTTGAGCCAGCCGGCCAGGTCCCCCTCGGCCCCCGCGTGGTCGGGCTGAGGAGTCAGGCGCCGGCAGATGAACCCGGCCGCCCAGGGCCGTGGGGCCTCGTCCAGGCCGCCGTGGACGCCGTAGATCCCCTGCTCGGGAAAGGTCATGCAGACCATCTGCCCGGCGAAGCTGGGGTCGGTGAGGATCTCCTGGTAGCCGGCCATGGCGGTGGTGAACACCACCTCGCCGCTCCCGCCCCGGCCGAGGGGGGCGTCGCCTCTGAAGCACTCTCCATCCTTCAGGATCAGGTGCGCGAGCATGGGGTCTCCTCACGCTGCCTTGGGGCCGGGATCTCATGACCCCTTCGTTCCGGCATTCTGTCGAGATTAGTGCGAACCGGTCTCGATAAACAGACTTGAATACGGGCGGTTTTCCGGGCGATAATGATCCTGTCTTTCCTGAATGCAAGGGGTTGGCTCCGGGGTCGGCGGCGGGCCAATGACATTGAGAATGAAGGGGAATCGTGGCCTTGGCCGTGGGGCGGCGGGTTTCGGAATTTTGAGTCCAAAAATGATTAAATAGTTTTTTGGCTTCGACAAAAAATTACCTTCCATCCCCTTCCGCGTCCGGGTGCAAGGATCCGCGCCGTACGCGACCATGGAAGCCATGGACACCCCTCGAACCCTCTGCGTCTTCGCCGGCTCCAATTCCGGCACCAACCCCCGCCACCTGGAGGCGGCGGCGGCCCTGGGGCGGGCCATGGCCCGCCGGAACCTCGGCCTGGTGTACGGCGGCGCCCACTGCGGCCTCATGGGCACCCTGGCCGACGCCGTGCTCCAGGGCGGCGGCAGGGTCACCGGCGTCATGCCCCGGGCCCTGGTGGCCCGGGAGAAGGCCCACCGGAGCCTGACGGAGCTGATCATCACCGAGGACATGCATAGCCGGAAGGCCCGCATGGTCCAGCTCTCCGGCGCCTTCCTGGCCCTGCCCGGGGGCTTCGGCACCCTGGACGAACTCTTCGAGGTGCTCACCTGGGCCCAGCTGGGCATCCACGCCAAGCCCGTGGGGCTCCTCAACAGCGACGGCTTCTGGGATGGCCTGATGGCCTTCCTGGGCCAGGTGGAGGCCCACGGCTTCCTGCACGGGGACGGTCTGGCCGGGCTGCCCTGCGAGGCCGACCCGGACCGTCTCCTGGATCGCCTATCCCCGCAATAGCCCGTCGCCAGGACACCCTGTTTTAGCCAATCAGCCCGGTGATGAAGATCTATTTTTTCGGGTCTTCACGGAACAGCGTGAAGGCCTCGACCCACACTCACTCTGGCCTGCTCTTGGAAAGGGGCTTGGGACGGGTGGTCGAAGGCCGTGATGTTCCCGTCATCGAGGCAGGTCGAAACGAAAAGCCCATCGCCGAGGCGCCGAAGACGCCGAGGATCGCCGAAAAAGGATCTTCTTTTTTCGGCGATCCTCGGTTTCCCCGGCGCCTCGGCGATAGGCACTTCGAAGGGGTTTGGCGGATTCACCGGGCAACAGGTCGGCAGCCGCAGACTTCAGGCGGGTTCCTGTTGATCCCGCGGCCTAGCTGTGCCGCCTGGCGTGGGCGTAGAGGGCCGGCCACAGCACCGCCAGGGCCTCGTCCACCAGCACCGGCAGAACCGGGCGGCCACGGCCTTTGACCCAAAGCCGTTGGGCGCCATGCAGCGCGGCCAGGGCGAGGGTGGCCTCCAGATCGGACGTCCGCTCGCCTTGGGGGCCCGCGGCGCCCCACCGGCGAAAGTGACCCGACAGGACCTCCAGGTAGTCCCGGTCCAGCTCGGCGCGCCGGGCCCGCAGGGCGGGGTCGGCTTCGATGCGCTCCAGGCGGCGCAGCCAGGGCCCGCCGTCCTCCTCCAGGTGCCGGGCCAGGGCCTGGAAGGCCTCCACGAGGCCCGCGCGGTCCAGCACCTCGGCCAGGCCCCGCACCAGGTCGGCATGGTCGTGGAAGAGGATGGCCTCCAGGTCGGCCTGGGAACGCACCTCCGCGGGGCCGCCGGAGTCCAGGGCGGCCAGGGCGCGGTCCAGGAGCTCCCTGCGTTTCTGAAGTTGCCGTTCGCGTCTGCCTGCGGTCATGGAACCGTCTTCAGACGGTGATGACCACGATCTCCGGGTCCACTTCCTTGCGGAGGATCCCCTCGATGGCCATGAGCGTGCCCGTGAGCCCCGACGGGCAGGACCCGCAGGCGCCCAGGTAGCGGATCATCACCTGCTTCTCGTGGCGGCCCACGATGTCCAGGCCGCCGCCGTCGGCGGCCAGGGCGGGAAGGATGGTGGAGGTGAGGACCTTGCGGATCTGCTGGATGAGGGGGTCGTTCTCGTCCACCTCGGGGCGGTCCCAGTGGGGGGCCTCGGCGGTGGAGCCGGACGCCGAGGGGGCCTGGCGGATGGGGGGGGCCAGCTTGGGCAGGAGCTCGGTCCAGCCGATGCCGTCGTCCTTGGTGACGGTGATGAACTTGTCCTGCATGAACACCGACACCACGTGGCCGATGGCGAAGAGGCCCCGCGCCAGCTCGTCGTGCTCGGCCATCTCCGCGTCCCGGAAGGCCTTGGGGAAGCCCACCGTGACGGGCTCCTTGAGCTGGAACTTCACGGCGTTGGGATTGGGGGTGTACTCGATTTCGGCGATCTTCGGCATGGGGCGTCCTATTCGGTGCTGACGATGTCTTCGCCGTGGAGGGCGCTGTGCAGCGTGGCCCAGGGCAGCACGGCGCACTTCACCCGGCTGGGCAGGTCCCGCACGCCCTGGAAGAGGCTGAGGCGGCCCAGGTCGTTGGGGTCCGTGGCGGTGTCCAGGGTGCCGCGGATCATGGCCCGGAACTGCTCCACCAGGATTTCGGCCTCGGCCACGGGCTTGCCCTTGACGTTGACGGTCATGAGGCTGCTGGAGGCCTTGGAGATGGCGCAGCCGTGGCCCGTGAAGCGGATGTCCCGCACCACGCCGTCCTCCACCACCAGCTTGAGGACGATGTCGTCGCCGCAAAGGGGGTTCAGGCCATGGGCGTGGTGGGTGCAGGCCTCGAGTTCCCCGAAGTTGCGGGGCTTCTTGTTGTGCTCGATGATCACCTGCTGGTAAAGCTCCCTGGGGTCGCTCACGAGAAGATCTCCTGGACATTCAGGATGCCAGAGACCAGGGCGTCCACGTCGGCCCGGGTGTTGAAATAGGCGAAGGACGCCCGGGTGGTGGCGGGGATGCCGAACCGGGTCATGACGGGCTGGGCGCAGTGGTGGCCGGCGCGCACGACCACCCCGGCGTGGTCCAGGATGGAGCCGATGTCGTGGGGGTGGATGCCGTCCAGGACGAAGGACAGGACCGAGGCCTTCTCCTTCGCCTCGCCGATGATGCGCAGGCCGGGGATGGCCTTCAGGCGCTCCGTGGCGTAGGCCAGCAGGTCGTGCTCGTGGGCGGCGATGCGGTCCAGGCCGATGGCCTGGACGTAGTCGATGGCCGCGCCCAGCCCGATGGCCTGGGCGATGGGGGGGGTGCCCGCCTCGAACTTGCCCGGCACCGCGGCGAAGGTGGTGCCCTCCCAGGTGACCGAGAGGATCATGCTGCCGCCGCCGTGCCACGGGGGCATGGCCTCCAGCAGGCTCTTGCGGCCGTAGAGGACGCCGATGCCGGTGGGTCCCGAGAGCTTGTGGCCGCTGAAGACGTAGAAGTCGGCGTCCAGGTCGGTCACGTCCACCTGGAGGTGCGGCACGCCCTGGGCGCCGTCCACCAGCACGGGGACGCCCTTGGCGTGGGCCCGGCGGATGATCTCCTTCACGGGATTGATGGTGCCCAGGACGTTGGAGACGTGGGTGACCCCCACGATGCGGGTGCGGTCGGTGAGGAGGTCGTCCAGGCCGTCCAGGATGAGCTCGCCGGCGTCGTTCATGGGGATGACGCGGATCCGGGCGCCGCGCTCCTCGGCCAGGAGCTGCCAGGGCACGATGTCGGAGTGGTGCTCCATGGCCGACAGCAGGATCTCGTCGCCCTGGTGGACATTCTGGCGGCCGTAGGTCTGGGCCACCAGGTTGATGCTCTCGGTGGTGCCCCGGGTCCAGATGATCTGCTTGGCGCTCTGGGCATTCAGCAGGGCGCGAACCTTCTCCCGGGCCTCCTCGAAGCGGTCCGTGGCCTCCTGGCTGAGGGTCGAGACGCCCCGGTGGACGTTGGTGTGCTCGAAGGACTGGTAGTGGGCCATGCGCTCGGTGACGGGCAGGGGGGTGAGGCTGGACACGGCGCTGTCCAGGTACACCATGGGCTTGCCGTGGAAGGGCGTGCACAGGGCGGGGAAGTCCGCTCGGATCTTCTGGAGGTCCAGGGGGGCGGCGACGGTGCTCATGACAGGGCCTCGAGGGTGCCGGACTGGGTGCGGGCCAGCACGGTCTGCCTCAGCTGGCGGCGCAGGCTCGTCACGGGGATGCGGGCGAGGAGGTCGGCGGCGAAGGCGTAGGTGAGCACGTTGCGGGCCAGGGCGGGGTCCATGCCCCGGCTCTGCAGGTAGAAGAGGCCCTCGGGGTCCAGCTGGCCGATGGCCGCGCCGTGGGCGCACTTCACGTCGTCGGCGAAGATCTCCAGCTCGGGCTTGGTGTCGATGCGGGCCTTGGGGGAAAGGAGGAGGCCGCGGCACTGCTGCTGGGCGTCCGTGCCCTGGGCGCCGGGGCGCACGAAGACCCGGCCGTTGAACACGGCGCGGGAGGCATCGTCGGCGATGACCTTGTGGGACTGGCGGGTGGTGCAGTGGGGGACCGTGTGGTCCACGAAGGAGTGCGTGTCCGACAGCTGCGAACCGCCCAGGAGGGCCAGGCCGTCCAGGCTGAGTTCGGCGCCCTCGGCGGCCATGATCACGTGGGGCGTGGAGCGGGAAAGGCGCCCGCCGAAGCTGATGGTGCGGCAGGCGTAGTTGCCGCCGCGCTCCACCTGCGCCGCCAGGTGGGAGAAGTGGAAGGCCTGGTCCGATTCCCGCTGGACGCGCTCGTGGGTGAGGCGGGCATCCTCCCGGACGATGACTTCGGCCACGGCGCTGGTGAGGTAGGTGCCCGTACCCTGGTGCTCCTCCACCAGGACCGCCGAGGCCCCGCGCTCCACCACCACCAGCAGGCGGGGCAGGGCGAAGGTGGGCTCGGCGCCCTCCTGGCGGTTCACGAACACCACGTGGAGGGGGGCCTCCACCCGGACGCCCTTGGGCACGACCACCAGGGCGCCGTCCCGGAACCGGGCCAGGTTCAGATCCGCGAAGAAGTCGCTGCCCGCGAGACCGCCCAGGTCCCGGGCCATCTCGGTGGCGCAGGCGAGGTTCAGGAACCGCACGCCCGGGGGCAGGCTGGTGACGTTGCTGGCGTGGGGGGCGTAGTGGCCGTTCACGAAGACCAGGCGCGAGCCGCGGGCCTCCGGGAGGATGGCCTGGGCGATGTCGGCGTCCTGGGCGACGCCGGGCACGAACGCCAGGTCGCGCAGGGGGGCCAGGTCGGTGTACTTCCAGTCCTCCTGGCCGGTGGTGGGGAGATCAAGGCCGTCCAGCGCCGCCTCGGCCTTGGCGCGCAGGGCCTCCCAGCCCTGGGGCCGGGGACCCGCGAGGATGCCCGCGGCGAGGGGCGCGGCTTCCAGTGCCACCATCACGCCCTCCCCGCGGGGGCTTCTTCCTTGAGCCAGTCGTAGCCCCGCTCCTCCAACTCGTCGGCGAGCTCCCTGCCGCCGGTGCGGATGATCCTGCCGCCGGAGAGCACGTGCACCTTCGTGGGCTGGATGGTCTCCAGGATGCGGGGGAAGTGGGTGATGATGAGCTGGGCCCGGTCGGGGCCCTGGAGGGCCGTGACGGCCTCGCCCAGCACCCGCAGGGCGTCGATGTCCAGGCCCGAGTCCAGCTCGTCCAGGATGGCCAGCACCGGCTCCAGCACGCACATCTGGAGGATCTCGTTGCGCTTCTTCTCGCCGCCGGAGAAGCCCTCGTTGAGGCTGCGGTCCAGGAAGGAGGGGTCCATCTTCACGAGCTTGATGCGCTCCTGGATGAAGTCGTCGAACTCCAGGGGATCGAGCTCCTCGCGGCCGTTGGCCTCGGCCTTCTTGTTGTAGGCCAGGCGCAGGAAGGAGGCGTTGGAGACCCCGGGCACCTCGATGGGGTGCTGGAAGCCCAGGAAGATGCCGGCCCGGGCGCGCTCGTCGGCGGCCAGGTCGAAGAGGTTCTTCCCGAGGAAGAGCACCTCGCCGCCGGTGACCTCGTACGAGGGGTGGCCGGCCAGGACCTTGCCCAGGGTGGACTTGCCGCTGCCGTTGGGCCCCATGATGGCGTGCACCTCGCCGGCCTTGATCTCCAGGTCGATGCCCCGGAGGACGTCGTTTTCGCCGATGCGGGCGGTGAGGTTGCGGATGGAAAGCATGCTTGTCTCCGAATGGGTGTTCATCAGCCGACGCTCCCTTCGAGCTTGAGGCCCAGGAGGCGGGTGGCCTCCACGGCGAACTCCATGGGCAGCTCCCGGAACACGTCCTTGCAGAAGCCGTTGATGATCATGGAGATGGCGTCCTCGGGGGGGATGCCCCGCTGCTGGAAGTAGAAGAGCTGCTCCTCGCCGATCTTCGAGGTGGTGGCCTCGTGCTCGACCTTGGCCGAGACGTTCTGCACCTCGATGTAGGGGAAGGTGTTGGCCGAGCAGTGGCTGCCGATGAGCATGGAATCGCACTGGCTGAAGTTGCGGGCGCCCTCGGCCTTGGGGTGGACCTTCACGAGGCCCCGGTAGCTGTTGCTGGAATCCCCGGCCGAGATGCCCTTGGAGATGATCGTCGAGCGCGTGTTGCGGCCCAGGTGGATCATCTTGGTGCCGGTGTCGGCCTGCTGCTTGTGGTTGGTCAGCGCCACGGAGTAGAACTCGCCCACGCTGTTCTCGCCCAGGAGCACGCAGCTGGGGTACTTCCAGGTGATGGCCGACCCCGTCTCCACCTGGGTCCAGCTGATCTTGGCGTTGCGGCCCTTGCACAGGCCGCGCTTGGTGACGAAGTTGAAGATGCCCCCCACCCCGTCCTTGTCGCCCGCGTACCAGTTCTGCACGGTGCTGTACTTGATGCTCGCGTCGTCCAGGGCCACCAGCTCCACCACCGCGGCGTGCAACTGGTTCACGTCGAACTGCGGGGCGGTGCAGCCCTCCAGGTAGCTGACGGAAGCGCCCTCCTCGGCCACGATGAGGGTCCGCTCGAACTGGCCGGATTCCTTGTTGTTGATCCGGAAGTAGGTGGAGAGGTCCATGGGGCAGGTGACGCCCTTGGGGATGAAGCAGAAGGAGCCGTCGGTGAACACCGCCGAATTGAGGGCGGCGTAGTAGTTGTCGGAGGTGGGAACGACCGAGCCGAGGTACTTGCGCACCAGCTCGGGGTGCTCGCGCACCGCCTCGCTGAAGCTGCAGAAGATGATGCCCTCCTCCGCCAGGCGGGTCTTGTAGGTGGTGGTCACGCTCACGCTGTCGAACACCACGTCCACGGCCACGCCGGCCAGGGCCTTCTGCTCGTTGATGGGTACGCCCAGCTTCTCGAAGGTGCGCAGGAGCTCGGGGTCCACCTCGTCCATGCTCTGGTGCTTGGCCACCTTGGGCTTGGGGGCGGAATAGAAGACGATCTTGCGCACGTCGGGCTTCTCGTAGTGGACGTTGGCCCACTCCGGTTCCGTGAGGGTCAGCCAGTGGCGGTAGGCCTTGAGGCGGAATTCAAGCAGCCAATCGGGTTCTCCCTTCTTGGCGGAAATGAACCTGATGACGTCCTCATCAAGTCCCGGGGGCACGCTGTCGGACTCGATGTCCGTGGTGAACCCGTACTTGTATTCCTGACCTGTAACCTGCTGCAGTGACGTGCTCATGGCCGGACCCAACCTTCCCGAATAATCATGACTAGATTTGTCAACTTTGTCACGGATCCTTTGACCGTGATCACAGATGACCGGCGGGCTGCTCCAGGTCATGAATCATTCCTTCCATCCGGGACCGGAGCAGGGTGGTCTGGCTCTCGGGCAGGTCGCCCGGGTCCGAGTCCAGGCCGTCCCGTAGCACCGCCAGGGCTTCGTCCTTCTCCCTGAGGGCCGCCAGGGCCATCCCCAATTGGAAATGATTGATCATCGTCGGCTCGCTTGCAATGACCGGATCCACAAGCTGGACCACTTCCCGGGGGTGCTTGAGCTCCAGGAGGTACTGGCCCAGCAGGGTGCGGGCCCGGGCTTCCTGGCCGGGCAGGGGATTGGCCTGGAGCCGGCGCACCTCCGCCAGGTCGGCCTCGGTGATCCGGGCGTTCATGAGGCGGTGGGCCTGGCGGATGATGGCCGCCTCCCAGGCGCCGCTGCTCTTGGGGTGGACGCCGAAGAAGACGTCCAGGGCCTGGTTGAGGCCCTTCTCGTCGTTGCGGTCCATGAGCGTGTCCAGGGCCAGGCGCAGGGCCTGGAAGCACAGCCGGGGATGGCGGGGGCTGCCGGCGAAGAGCACGGCCTTGCCCAGGTTGGCCTTGGGATCCTTCTGGTAGGCCAGGTTCAGTTCCAGCCACTCCAGGCGCTCGCTCTTGTCCTTGCGCCGGGCCTTCTTCAGGGCGGCCTCGGCCTCGGCGAGGTTGCCCTCGGAAAGCCAGTCCTCGGCGTCGTCCAGCAGGTAGCGGGCCTCGGCCTTGCCGCCCCGGGCGCTGCGCAGCTGCGCGGCGTTCTCGGCGTCCAGGAGCAGGAGGAGCTGGGGGTCGCCGGGGTGCTGGCGCAGCAGCTCGGCGAGGATGGAGAAGGCCTTGGGGCGCTCGTCGGCGAGGATGTAGCCCTCGGCCAGGAGCTCCCGGACCCGCAGGTCCCCGGGGAGGTAGCCGGAGGCCTCCTTGAGCAGCGGGATGGCCTTGGGGGCCTCGCCCCGGGCCAGGAGGGCCTCGGCCAGGAGGCACAGGGTCTCCCCGTCCCGCTGGAGGTTCACGGCCTCCTGGGAGCTTTCCAGCGCGCCCTGCAGGTCCTCCTCCTCCAGGAGGAGCTCGGCCAGCTGGATCTTGGGGCCGGCCTCGTCGGGGCGGAGGTCGGAGGCGATGCGCAGGGTCTCGATGGCCGCATCGGCCCGGGCGGGGTCGTCCTGGAGCACCTTGGCGAGCAGCATCCAGCCCTCGAAGTGGCGGGGGCTGAGCTGCACCACGCGCCGCGCCAGCTGCTCGGCCTCGTCCCACACCTGGGCCACCTCCTTGAGGGCGGCCACGGTGAACACCAGTTCGTAGTTGCGCGGGTCCAGGGCCAGGGCCTCGCCCAGGCGGGTGGCGGCCTCGGGCAGCTGGCCGTTGTCCAGCAGGGCCGAGGTCTCCAGGAGGGCGCGCTTGAGCTGCGAGGCGGCCTTGGGCTTGGCGATGGGCAGGATCCGGGCGCGGTAGCGGGTGAAGAGCTCCCGGGCGCTGATGAGCTGGAGGTTCTCCTCCACCAGCTGTTCCCACCGGGTGGAGAAGGCGCGTCCGTCCAGCTGGCCCTTGTGCTCCATCTCCTGCACCAGGGACATGAGCCCGTTGCGCAGCATCACCTCGCTGCGCTCCAGGCGCCCCATCTGGTCGGAGACGGTCTCCAGGTAGGTCTCCACCCGGCGCAGGGTCTCCTCCAGGCCCGTGATCCGCTCAAGGAGGTGCTCGTCGAGGTCGTCCTCGGCCTCCATCTCCTCGGTTTCCTCCCAGGTCTGGTCCCCGGCCACGATGAGGAGGCGCGTGCCGCACTTGCGGCAGATCTCCCGTTCTCCCGGGTTCCAGGTGAAGCAGTTCTGGCAGAAGGTTCCAGGGTTCTCAGTGGTCATGTCCCAAGGATAGCCGTACCCGGGGCGGCCCTCCCCCTGTAGAATCCCGGCAGAGGTGAAAAGTGCTAGAGACCTGGCTCAACCAGTCCCACGCCCTGCCCTGGCTCGTGATCATGTGGATCGCCGGGCTCCTGGGCTCGGTCGGGCACTGCGCGGGCATGTGCGGGCCCGTGGTGGCCTCCTTCGGCCTGGCCCAGGCCCGGCAGGGGGGCCGCATGTGGCCCCGGCACCTGATGTTCCAGGCGGGCCGGGTGAGCACGTACGCGGTCCTGGGGGCCGCCATCGGCTTCCTGGGCGGGTTCGCCCGGCTCCAGTCGGTGCAGGACATGCACGCCTGCTGCCGCCCCGACGGCCAGGCCCTCATCGCTGCCGAGGCCTGGCCCTGGCAGGTGTGGGTGAAGCTGGGCATCGGGTTCCTCATGCTGCTCCTGGGCCTCTTCATGGCCCTGGGGCGCCGCGCCGACAGCCTCATGGAGTTCCCCATGCCCAGGCCCCTCCAGTCCTTCCTGGCCCGGGGCCTCAAGTGGGGCGGGGCCCCCTACCTCCTGGGGCTGGCCTGGGGCTTCATCCCCTGCGGGCTGGTCTACATGATGCTCCTCAAGGCCCTGGACGCCGGGTCCTGGCGCATGGGGGCGGCGGGAATGGTCTGCTTCGGTCTGGGGAACCTCCCGGTTCTCCTGGGGCTGGGCCTGGCCGCAACCCGGCTTCGCCAGTCCTGGAGGACCGGCCTCCTGCGGCTGGGGGGGGTGGTGGTGGGGGCCATGGGGGGCTACATCCTCTGGCAGGCGGTGACCCTCCTCCGCCTTCAAGGTTAGGTCCGCATCTGCCGGAATTGTCCTATGATGGGGTTCCCTCGAGGCCTTCCATGAGCACCGACGACAAGAAGCAAGAGGCGATGGAACTGGTCAGCAAGGCCTACCAGCACCACATGCGCGGCGAGGTGGACCGGGCCATCGAGCTGTACACCCGGTCCCTGGACGTGCACCGAACGCCCGAAGCCTACACCTACCGGGGCTGGGCCCGGTCCTTCCAGAAGGACTTCGACGCGGCCATCGCGGACTGCCACAAGGCCATCGACCTGGATCCCGAGTACGGCAACCCCTACAACGACATCGGCGCCTACTACCTGGAGCTGGGCCAGTTCGAGGACACCATCCCCTGGCTGCACATGGCGCTCAAGGCCAAGCGGTACGAAAGCTACTGCTACCCCCACTACAACCTGGGCCGGGTGTACGAGGCCCTGGACAAACTGGAGCAGGCACTGGACCATTACCGCAGCGCCGTGCAGGAGAACCCCGGATACGCCCTGGCCGTGAAGGCCGTGGAGCGAGTGAAGGAAAAGCTCGCGTCGCTCCACGCACCCCTTCACGGAGGCCGTTGATGCCCTTCACGATCGCCCACAGCCCCGATTCCGACGACGCCTACATGATGGCCCCCCTGGCCCTGGGGTGGATGGACACGGAGGGCTTCGACTTCCGGTTCGTGCGCAAGGACATCGAGACCCTCAACGCCGAGGCCCTGGGGGCGCCGTACGAGGTGACCGCCATCAGCTTCGGGGCCTACCCCGAGCTGGCCTCCACCTACCAGCTGCTCACCGCCGGTTCCAGCATCCAGGAGGGCACGGGCCCCGTGGTCATCTCCCGGAAGCCCATGGCCCCGGCCGACTTGGCGGACGTCACCGTGGCCATCCCGGGCCTGCGCACCAGCGCCTACCTGGCCATGCGCCGGTGGATGCCGGGCCTGAAGGTGGAGCTCGTGCCCTTCGACCGCATCATGGAGTCCGTGGCCGAGGGGGCCTTCGAGGCGGGCCTGCTCATCCACGAAAGCCAGCTGATGTTCCGGGACCGGGGCCTCCACCTGGTGGAGGACCTGGGCGCCTGGTGGAAGGCCGACTGCGGCCTGCCCCTGCCCATGGGCGGCAACGCCATCCGCAAGGACCTCCCCGGGGACGTCAAGGCCCGCTTCGCCAGCCTCATGCGCCGCAGCGTCGAGTTGGCGCGGGAGCGCCACGACGAGGCGGTGGCCTATTCCCAGTCCTTCGGCCGGGGCATGGACACCGAGATGATCGGGCGCTACGTGCGGGCCTGGGTGAACGACTTCACGGTGGATCCCGGGCCCCGGGGAAGGGCCGCGGTGGACCTGCTCCTCGGCATGAAGGCGGAATGGATCCAGGGGTGATCCCGGCCAGGGGACCGCTCTTTTTTCAAGCCTTAATGGAAATAATTAGCCCCGGAGCCGGGTTGATTGTATTATTTGAGCCATCTTAATGGCTCGGTACTTTTTTGTTTTGGCTCGAAGCTGGTACGGTTCGGCGGACGTTCTCGAGAAGGGGAATCCATGAGATCCACGTTTGGCAGCCCTGGAATCATCCTTTCCGGCTCCTTGCTGGCGTTGCTGACCGCGTGCGGGGGCGGGGGCAATACCCCCAACAACCGCTTGGCCGTCAACGCCCCTCCCGTGGCCACCGCCCCCGTGGCGAGCCCGGCCGACGACCCCATCCTCGAGTACAAGACCTACACCTTCACCACGACGGTCACGGACCCGGACCTGACCGACACCGTCACCAGCGTCACCTGGGACTTCGGCGACGGCACGGCGCCGGTGGTTTCCACCACGGCCCCCTTCACGGTGAACCACGTCTTCCTCGCGGCCAACACCGCCGACCGGGTGACCGCCACGCCCACGGACAACCACGGGCTTTCCGGCGCGCCGGCCGCGGCCACCTTCAACGTCGTCCAGGGCGTCAATCCCTTCACCCTGGTGGCGGGCACCTCCTCCACGGCCTCCAACGTCCCCCTGGGCGGCTCGACGACGCTCCACTTCCCCTTCTCCGTGACCTACGAGGGCTCGGGGACCGTCCCCACGGGCAATGTCACGTTCAATCCCGGCTATGCCGGGGCCACGCCGCTCACCACGTCCGTCACCACGGTGGGAACCCTGGATGGGGCCGTGAGCTGGGTGGCCACCGTGGTCTACCCCGCCGGCGCCTCCATCGGCGCCAGCTACGTCGCCAATCCGACCCTGACCGTGAGCGACAGCCTGGGCGTCCAGAGCCAGCCCATCGCCTTCCCCGCCATCACCTTCACCACCGTCTCGGCGGTATCCACGCCCCCCAGCATCGCCATCACCTCCCCGGCGGCCTCCTCCACCCAGATCTATGCCCTGCAGGCCGCCACCGTGGGCTTCACGGTGACCGACATCGGCCTCTACACCACCAACGTCACCGTCGACTGGGGCGACGGCACGGCGCCCTCCACCTACACCCTCCAGGGTCCGGGCCTGGCCACCGGCATGGCGCCGCCCACCACGCCCACGCACCAGTACGTCACCGCGGGCACCTACACCGTCACCGTCACGGCCGTGGACGGCCAGCAGACGGGCAATACCGCCACGCCCCAGACCCGCCAGTACGTGGTGCTGGCCAACGCCCTGCCCACGGCCACCATCACGACGCCCCAGGCGAGCGGCACCCTGCCGACCTTGGCCCAGGTGCAAAGCGTGATCCCCACGGCCATGGGGCCTGAGCTCACCCTCCCCGCCCTGGCGAAGTATCCCTCGGCGGTGGTGATCCCCCTCAACGGGCAGCTCAACTTCAACGGCACCGCCACCCCGTCCACCAGCGGCGAGCCGGTCACGGTGCGGTGGTCCTTCCCCGGGGGCAACCCTGGCTCCTCGACGACCCTCAATGCAGGCAGCGTCTCCTTCCCCGGGGTGGCCGGACAGATCGTGGCCTACCTCGTGGAGCTCAAGGCCATCGACACCTTCGGGCGCAACTCCAGCCAGGTGGGCACGGACCTCACGGGCCCCGCGGCCATGGCCTCCAACGGCCAGGACACGACGGCGTTCCGCAAGTGGGTCATCGTGGACGGCCTCAACACCAAGCAGTTCACCCTCAACCTGATGTATCGCCAGCTCACCGACGACAACGGCCCGGCCACCCTCGCCCCGGCGACCCTGGCCGCCAACGGCGCCGGCGCGACCATGCAGATCTTCCAGGACGGCCTCTCCAACACCTACTCCGTCCTTTCCGCCAATTCGGCCACCGTCACGGTGCCCGTGCGCGGGAACCTGCCCTTCTACATGAACCTGCCGACGTTCAACGGCAACGACCCCGTCAGCTACATGCTGCGCATCCCCAACGTGGCCGGGCAGGATCCCTCGCTCGAACTGCCCACCGCGCAGGGGGCCTCGAGCTTCGCCTTCGTGAACGGCAACCCCACCCTCTCCATCGTCACGGCCCAGGGCTTCGCGTCCGAGACCAGCTCCACCGCCCAGCGCCGGATCAACTGCTACATCTCCGGCGCCGAGGCCCCGGTGCCGGGCTACAACCCCTTCTACATGGTGCTGGGTGACAAACCCAACAATGACAGGTGGTTCGACCGGCTTTCGGTTCCCAAGACTGACCCCAACGCCATTCCCACCGCATTCGAGCTTCCCAACAGCATCGTCGGGCAGTTCGCGGGCATCCCCGCCTACCAGTCCTTCGCCGAGTGGCCCATCTACCTGATGACCGTCGAATCGGATTTCATGCCCTACACCCAGGGCGGCCCCAAGTCCTCCACGTCGCCCACCACCGCCGCCGGCACCTCCTCGACCCTGGGCTTCCGGCTCGACTACCCGGGCTACGCCACCGCCTCCGCCAAGCAGAGCGACACCTTCGGCGCGGTGGGCATGCAGGCCTTCCGGGTGCCCGCCTCCGCCCAGGATCCCTACGACCTCACCACCGCCAGCCCCAACTGGAACCAGGCCTCCTGCGTGTCGCCCCTGAATCCCCAGGTGGTGGACCCCTCGGTGCCGGCCTTCTTCAGCGGAATGATCTACAACGCCACCACCGCCAGCCCCGGCGGCGTGCAGGGCTTCCAGGTGCCCTACAACACCAACGACGTGGACCGCAAGGTCACCACCGCGGCGTCTCCGCGCAACCTTTCCAACCTCATGCAGGTGTTCAGCTACGCCGAATACATCTGGTCCTCGGTGTGGGTGCGTCCCCTGGTGCTCAACAACGCCCTGCTCTACTACGGCGACACGTACCCGGCCGGTCTGGCCACCTATCCCTTCTTCCGCCGCAGCCAGCCCACCGCCTGGCCCAAGTACGTGGGCAGCCCCGGGATCGTCCCGGACAACAGCACCTTCGACCTGACCGCCAATGGCGGGCCCGCCTTCAACGCCAAGTCGCCCGTGTCCAAGACCGGGACCCCGGACGACAAGGCCGTGGGCCGCTTCTTCTGGACCGCCTTCACGCCCTTCTACAATTCGGCCAACGGCGCCCTCATCACCCGCACCTGGCTGGCCGACGCGGCCGGGCTGCCCCCCACCGCCATTCCCGCCCCCGCCGCCGGCCAGGCCACCTCGGTCATCGGCCTCCTGCCGCCCCAGGACACCGCGGTGGACAAGCGGGGCAGGGACGCCAACGGCGTTCTCACGGGCAGCAACCTCGGGGGCTACCGCATCATGTGGTTCAACCCCACCAAGGATTCCACCGGCGCCGTGGTCCCCCCCGACTTCTGGGTGGTGGAGATCTCCGGGAACAATCCTTCAGGCCAGGGCAAGACCCACTTCATGCTGCCCGCGAACTACCCCGTGCCCGACACCTCCGGATCGCTCCTGGGCCAGTCCACCAGCGACCCCATCCTCACCGACGCCCGGGTGTACCTCCCCTCCAAGACCCTTCCCGGGGGGACGCCGGTGGACGGCGACTCCGTGGCTCCGGGCTACTGCTGGTTCGACGTGCCGCCCGAACTGCGGCCCACCTCCGGCACCGCCACGATCACCGTGTTCGCCCTCAAGTCCATCCTCAACAACAACCCGACGGGCACCTACCGGCCCCTGAACCGCACCGACTGGATCGACGCCATCAAGACCGCCACCGCCACCATTAGCGTCAAGACCACCACCGGCATCGACCTGGCCTACGTCCACAAGATCCCCTTCAACTTCGGGTGGGACATCGTGGTCGTCAACGGCGAGGCCACCCAGGTGGCACCCTGATTGCTAGCTCCCTGGACCGCGTCAATTCGCCGGCGCATCCCGACTCGTATGCATCCCCTCTGGTTCCCAACTCTTAAGGAGGACTCGTGAAGATCACAACAGTCCTGGTCGCAGCACTTTCCGCAGGGTCCCTCTTCGCCCAGACGCCGGTCCAGGCCCTGGACGCCCGGATCCAGGTGTTCGGGGAACTGATCCGGCCCACCTCCATCACCGTTCTGGCGGGCACCAAGGACCAGGCGGACAGCTCCGTCGGGGTGGGCATCCGCTTCATGGGCGAGATCGCCTCGGCCCGCAACTGGTACTACGAGGTCGGCGGGAAGCTGGACTCCTCCAGCCAGATGGCGCTCAATACCGGCGCCGTGGACCTCACCGACATCAAGATCACCCACAGCTACTGGTCCCTGGGCGCGGGCTACCTGGCGCCCCTGGGTTCCAACGTCTCCCTGGGCTTCCACCTGGAGGGCAGGGGCGAGGCCCTTTCCGCCCAGGGCGCCATCTTCCAGAACGGCGTCATCACCGGCCGCGTGGATGCCTCGAACACCTACCTGCGGCCCTGGGTCCGCGTGAGCCTGGACGGCAGCTGGCGCATGGGTTCCCTGCGCCCCTACGTGGGCGTCGACGTTTCCGGCACCCCCGTGAAGACCAGCCAGACCCAGCTCCAGGCCCTCAGCAGCATGGACAACCGCACCCTGCGCGCCATGGCGCCCCAGGTGGCGGGCTCATTCTACCTGGGCCTGCACTTCTAGGCCGTCGCCGCACCCGGGAAGCGGGCCTTCGGGCCCGCTTTCCTTTTTCGCACATCCCCTCACCGCCCCAGGACCCGCTCGACCTTCTCCAGCGCCCAGTCCAGCTGCTCGCGGGTGATGACCAGGGGCGGCGAAAGGACGACGACGGTGTCCCGCACCGCCTGGCACAGGAGCCCTTCGTGGGCGAGGGCCTCGCAGGCCCGCACGGCGTCGGGGTCCCACAGCTCCAGCCCGGCCCAGAGGCCCAGGCCCCGCACCTCCCGCACCCGGGGGTTCTCCATGGACCGCAGGCGGGCCAGGAAGTAAGCCCCCAGCTCCGCCGACCTGTCCGCGAGGCGCTCCTCCACCAGCACGTCCAGGGCCGCGGAGGCCACGGCGCAGGCCAGGGGGTTGCCCGCGTAGGTGGACCGGTGGGACCCGGGGGTGAGCAGGTCCATGACCTGGCGGGAGGCCAGGAAGGCGCTGGCGGGATAGAAGCCCCCGGACAGGGCCTTGCCGAGGATGGCCCCGTCGGGGCGGATGCCTTCGTGCTCGAAGGCGAACAGCTTGCCGGTGCGCCCCAGGCCGGAACGCACCTCGTCCAGGAGCAGCAGGAGCCCGTGGCGGTCGCAGATCTCGCGCAGGCCCCGCAGGAAGCCCCGGGGGGGAACCCGCAGCCCGGCCCGGCCCTGGATGGATTCCGCCAGGATGGCGCAGGTGCCGGGCCCCACGGCGGCGCCGGCCGCGGCCAGGTCGCCGTACGTCGCCAGGCGGAAGCCCGGGCCGAAGGGACCGAAGTCCTCCACGGCGTCCGGGTCGCAGGACAGGCCGGCGAGCGTCGTGGTCTGCCCGTGGTCGTTGCCCGTGAAGACGAGGATCTCGGCCTTTCCCGGAGGAATGCCCATGACCCGGTAGGCCCAGCGCCGCGCGGCCTTGAGGGCCACCTCCACGGCCTCGGCGCCGGTGTTCATGGGCACGGCGGCCTCGAAGCCCGTGAGGGTGCAGAGCTTCTCCAGGAAGGGCGGCAGGCGCGCGTGGCGCACCTCCTGCGTCACCAGGGAGAGCCGCAGGCACTGCTCCACCATGGCCGCGGCGATGCGCGTGTGGTTGTGGCCCTGGCTCACCGCGCCGTCCCCGCCGAGGAAGTCCATGAACCGGTTCCCCTGGAGGTCCCACAGGTAGACGCCGTCGGCCCGCAGGAACACCTGTTCCAGGGCACGGGGGCCGGGGGCTCCGTACCGCTCCTCCTGCTCCAGTAGATGACGGCCCAGCCCTGGATCCACCTTCATGGTCTAGCCTCCGTTCCCAGTTGTGTGCGCCGGGCGCGCCCATCGTTCCTTGCCGGGCCGGAGCGGGAATTTGACATTGAAAGCGCCACCGATGCTGCGAAAATTTCCAAAACACCCCAAGCGAGGAATCCCATGAGTGAATCCAATCCTCCCGAAAGCCTCTATGGCCAGGAGCCGGCGCCGCCCGCCGTGAAGGCCCCGGACCTCATGGAACAGCTGGTGGGTGTGTTCACCGAACCCGGCGCCCTTTTCACCCGCCTGGAGGCCACGCCGGTCTGGGGAGGCGCCCTGGCCCTCCTGACGGCCCTCAACACCGCGGTGGCGGTCCTGTGGGCCCGGAAGGTGGACGTGGACGCCATGCTGCGTCCCGTGCTGGAGGCCAACCCCAAGATCCCCGCCGAGTCCATCGACAACATCATCGCGGTGCAGAGCCGGATGATGCTCCCGTTCAGCGTCCTGGGCGGCCTGCTGGGCCTGGCCGTCGTGAGCCTGGTGCTGGCCCTGGTGTACTGGATCGTCGGCGCGTGGACCCATGAAGGCCGCAAGCCCACCTACCGGCAGGCCTTCTCCGCCACCATCGTCTCCAGCCTGGTGGGCGCCCCCAAGGCCGTCCTCCTGGGCATCGTCTGCTCCCTGAAGGCCATCGGCGGCGCCAAGCCCGACGCCCTCTCCCCCACGTCCCTGGGCTTCTACGTCGTCCCCGACAGCGTCAAGCTGCACGCCTTCTTCAACGCGCTCGACCTCTTCACGTTCGCGTCCATCCTCCTCATCTTCATCGCCACCCGGCGCACCATGCGCCTGAAGGCGTCCGGGGCCGCCATCTGCGCCGCCATCGCCGCGCTCCTGATGATCGCCCTGCCTGTCCTGGGAGCCCGCTAGCCATGGCCACCATCTCCATCCACCAGATGCCCATCCTCACCACCTTCGAGCCGCCCCCGGGCACGGAGATCGAACGCATCATCGGCCCCTGCTGGGGCATCACCGTGCGCTCCCGCAGCATCGTGGGGACGGCCTGCGCGGGCTGCCAGCAGGTCTTCGGCGGGGAGATCACCATGCTCACCGAGCTGGCCGGGGAGTCGCGCAACGAGGCCATGAACCGCCTGGAGCTGCACTCGCGCCAGATGGGGGCCAACGCCATCCTCGGGTTCCGCTTCGATTCCGGCGACCTCATGCAGAACACCAACGAGATCGTGGCCTACGGCACCGCCGTGGTCCTGCGCCCCAAGCCGCCCAGCGCGTGATCGACCGGGATCTCGCCCGGCGCATCGACCGGTTCAGCCGGCGTGCCCACTGGTTCCACCGCTTCGCCCACCACCCCCTGTGCGGCGCCTACCGCAGCGAGGTGGTGGCGCTGGGGCGAATGTGGGTCTGCAAGGGCTGCCTCCTGGCGGGGCTGGGCGTCCTGGCCGGGGGCGGAGCGGGCCTGGTCGCCCCGGTCGTGTCGCCCTGGGCCCCGCTGGCGGCCTGGGGCCTCCTGCTCCTGGCGCTGACCCGCGGGCGGCCGCCCAAGGCCGTCTCCCGCTTCCTGCCCGCGGCCCTGGGCGCATTCCTGGCGTTCCAGGGCCTGCGTTCCGGGCCGGCCGGGTGGGCCGTGGCCGGGGTTGTCATGGCAGGCGTGTTCGCCTTCATCCGGGCGTACCGCCACCGGGGCCCGGACCGGCGCGCCTGCGCGGCCTGCCCGGAGCGGGAGGGACCGGCCGTTTGTTCAGGCTTCCGGCCCATGGCCCGCCGGGAAAAGGCGTTCAGGCGTGTGATCCGGCGCTGGATCTGAGCCGATGCGCCGGGGGATGGTCAGAGCCGGTCGATGCGGATCTCGATCTTGCCGGCCTTTACCGTCGGCTTGGGGGCCTCCGGCTGGTGCCGTGGGGGTTCCGGCCTTCGCCGCGGCTCGGGGGCCGATTCCCGGCTTTCCCGTTCGGGGCGGTGGTCGGAGCGATGCTCCTTGTGGCCGTGGTCCCGGCGGGGCCGATCGGCGGGGGAGCGATCGCCGGAGCGGTCGCCAGAGCGGTCGGCAGAGCGGTCGGCAGAGCGATCGCTTGAGCGGTCGGCGGCGGGCGCGGGGGCCGGGGCGGGCTTGCCGGCCCAGGCGTTGCCCACCTGCTTGATGCGGTCCTGGAGGCGCTGGGGCTCGATGACCTGGATGCCGTCCCCGAACTGCATGGCCCAGCGGGCGATGGCCCGCAGGTCCGTGCCGACGAAGGTGACCTGGGCCTTGCCCTCCTCCAGCTCTTCCAGGGTGAACTCGGGGAAGGGTGCGGGGGCCTGGCGCACCGCGAAGATCCACTGCTTGAGCAGCAGGGCCTTCACGCGGATGGGCTCGCCGCCCAGCCAGCCGCCGATGAGGTTCGCGGGGGTGCCCTCCTTGTAGGGGCCCTGGGCCGCGCGGCCCATGCCCTCGACCGGTCCCACCTGGGCGATGAGGTCCAGGCGGTGGTGCCGCTCGGCGTTGTACCGGCGGTCCCAGCCCCACACGTACCACGCCTTGGCGAAGGCGTCGAAGATGAGCTGGCGGGGTTCGAAGGTGCGGGGCGGATTGGTCTCGGCGTCCTCGAAGAGCAGCTCCACGGCGGCGCCGTCCTGGATGGCCTGCAGCACCGCGCGGGCCTGGGCCGTGAGGAGGTCGTCGGCCGCGGGGGGGGCGGGGAGGACGGCGGGAACCGGGGCCGGTTCGGCCTCGACGGCCGGCGCGGCGGCGGCCCGGGGCTTGCGGCCGGCCTTCGGGGCAGCGGCCTTCGGGGCGGCGGCCTTCGGGGCGGCGGTGGCCTCGGGGGCGGCGGGGGTTTCAGTCACGACGGGGGCCGCGGCTTTCCGGGTCCGGGGCTTGACCGTCTTCGCTTCGGGGGCCGCCTCAGGCGTTCCAGCATCAGGGGCGGCGGCGACCTTCGTGGATTTTCGTGGGGCCATCAGTGGATTCTCCAGGTTCCATCATGGCGGGAAGCCGCGGCTCCGTCCACCAGCCTTAAATGCGCGTCCTGGGCGGTCCGAGCACCTGCTCGACCTCCTTCCGCACCTCCTCCAGGGAGGACTCGCCGTGGATGGCGATGAACAGGGCATCTTCGCCCGCCACGATGCCCGCCACGCCCTTGACGGTTGTGCGGTCCACCCGCAGGGCGAGGGCCTGTCCCAGGCCGCGGTGGGTCTGGAGCACCAGGAGGTTGGGGGCGGACGGGACCAGGGAGTAGGGCGGGGGGGGCTGGTTCACGCTGGGAACCCGCTGGTAGCGGCCCCCCCGCTTGCGGATGGAGAGCCGGGCCAGGCGCCTGGACAGGCTCCCCTGCGTCAGGGCGAAGCCATCCTTGGCCAGCAGGTCCAGAAGGGTCGCCTGGTCGGGTACGGCGTGTTCCGCCAGGATCCGGAGGATGACTTGATCAATGACGCGTTTTCCGGATTCGATCACTTCGGTTCCTCGATGGGAAGCCTTGGGCTCCGCCCAGGGCGATCCCCCCATGCGTGGTTGGAACGTGAAGGGATCTTGAACCAATTATGCACCAAGGAGGGATTGCTTCGATATTCGATTTAAAATTCAATTGGAGTATAAGGCATTTAGCGCGATTCGCCCTTGCGGCCCCATGAACCAGGCGGGATCAAAAATATGAAATTTATTTGATTTATGAAAATTATAAATGTAAACAAATAATCAATGTAAATTCATGACCTGGGATGCATGCGGTCGTACAGCGCCCGGAGACGCGTCTGGTGCACGTGGGTATAGATCTGGGTCGTGGAGATGTCGGCGTGGCCGAGCATCGACTGCACGGCCCGAAGGTCGGCGCCGTGGTCCAGGAGGTGGGTGGCGAAGGCGTGGCGCAGCACGTGGGGACTCACGGACTCGGGCCGGATGTCCGCCTTGAGCGCGTAAGCCTTCAGCAGGCGCCAGAACTGCTGGCGGGTGAGCGCCTCTCCCCGCCGGCCCACGAACAGCGTGTCGTCCTGGGGCTTGAAGGAGGGGCGCAGGGCCAGCCACCGCCGTACCCAGTCCTCGGCGCTCTCGCCGAAGGGGATCAGGCGTTCCTTCCGGCCCTTGCCCATCACCTTGAGGAAGCCCTCGTCCAGAAAGACCGTGAGCCCGGAAAGGCCCGCCAGTTCGGACACCCGGAGTCCCGAGGCGTAGAGGAGTTCGATCCAGGCGCGGTCCCGGACGCCCAGGGGCACGTTGGGATCCGGGGCGGCCAGGAGGGCTTCCACCTGGCTCTCCGACAGCGTCCTGGGCAGGATGCGCGGAGGCCGCGGCGGCCGCACCACGGCTTCGGGACCCGCGGCGCCCTCGCCCTCCATGCGCAGGAAGCCCAGGAACTGGCGGAGCGCGGAGGACAGCCGCGCGATGCTCCGGGCCGCCTTGCCCGTGGACTGCTGGGAGACGAGGAAGGACGTGACGCGGTCCCGGTCCAGGTCCGAAGGCGGCCATTGCGCTTCGGTGGCCCATTTGGCCAGGTGCTGGAGGTCGGAAAGGTAGCCCGCCACGGTGTGCCGGGAGAGTCCACGTTCCACCGCGAGGAAGACTTCGAACTCGCGCAGGGACGTGCTCCACCCTAGGGGCCAGCCCCTTTCGGGGACGGGAATCTGGACGGGTCGAGGCATGCCATCCAGTCTAGCCGCTTGGCATTCCTGGAAAGCCATGCTAGCCTCGTCAGGTTCTAAGGAGAGACCATGGCTGAAATCCGCAAAAAGGTCATTGCGATCATCGCCGAGCAGCTTGCCAAGCCCGAGGATTCCATTTCCGAGAACAGTCACTTCGTTGACGATCTCGGCGCGGACAGCCTGGACACGGTCGAGATCATCATGGCTATCGAAGAAGCCTTCGGGATCGAGATTCCCGAAAGCGAGCAGGAAAAGATCCGTACGGTTGGCGACGCCATCTCGTACATCGAAAAGAATGCCAAGGCCTGATCAATCCTTGGGAACCATCCCGGCGCCGCAGAACGAAAAGTCCTGCGGCGCTTGCCGTTAGAAATTTTCAGGCGGGCGTCCCAGCCTTCCCGTTTCCGGTGAAACGGAGAGGTTGACGGGCCCTTGCCTGTGGCATCCTTGTCATCTGAGGTGAGGCCATGAGCACCATTCAGCGCAGGCGCGTCGTCATCACGGGCATGGGGACCGTCAACCCCTGCGGCAACACCGTCGCCGAAACCTGGGAAAACCTGCTGGCGGGACGGAGCGGCATCGGGCCCGTCACGAAGTTCGACGTCACCGACTACGCCTGCAAGATCGCGGGCGAGGTGAAGGGCTTCAACGCCGACCTGTACATCGACCGCAAGGAACAGAAGAAGATGGATCTGTTCATCCAGTACGCCATGGCCGCGTCCCAGGAGGCCATGAACGATTCGGGCTTCGGCGAGCTTTCCAAGGCGGAGCGGGAGCTGTTCGGCATCTCCATCGGTTCGGGCATCGGCGGCCTTTCCACCATCTGGGAGGAGGCCAACGGCTACCGGGGTCCCCGGCGCACCAGCCCCTTCTTCATTCCCAGCCTCATCATCAACCTCGCCTCGGGCTTCGTGAGCATCAAGTACGGGCTCCAGGGCCCCAACGCGGCCATGGCCACCGCCTGCGCCACGGGCACCCACGCCATCGGCGACGCGGCCCGCCAGATCATGTTCGGCTACGCCGACCGCATGCTCGCCGGCGGCAGCGACTCCGTCATCAACCCCCTGGGCGTGGGCGGCTTCGGCGCCATGCGCGCCCTGTCCACCCGCAACGACGCCCCCACCGAGGCCAGCCGGCCCTTCGACAAGGGCCGGGACGGCTTCGTCATGTCCGAAGGCGCGGGCGTGGTGGTCCTCGAGGAATACGAGCTGGCCAAGGCCCGCGGCGCGAAGATCTATGCCGAGGTCTGCGGCTACGGCATGAGCGGGGATGCCCACCACATCACCAGCCCCAGCGAGGACGGCGACGGTCCCCGGCGCGTCATGGCCGCGGCCATCAAGGACGCCGGCATCGTCCCGGAGCAGGTGGGCTACGCCAATGCCCACGGCACCTCCACCCCCGCGGGCGACCGCATCGAATGCTCGGCCCTTCGGCAGGTGTTCGGGGCCCACGCGGCCAAGCTCAAGGTGAGCTCCACCAAGTCCATGACCGGCCACCTCCTGGGTGCGGCCGGCGGCCTGGAGACCATCGTGTCGGCCCTGGTGGCCAGCACGGGCCGGATCCCGCCCACCATCAACGTGGTGAACCAGGACCCGGACTGCGACCTGGACGTCACGGCCAACGCCCCGGGCACCTTCGACGGCGAGTACGTCCTGAACAACAACTTCGGGTTCGGCGGCACCAACGGGTGCCTCGTCCTGCGGAAAATTTAGCCTAACTGTTCAGCTGGGCCCCGACGATCGCATCGGAAGATTGCTTTCCTCCGCGGGGCGGAGGAAAGCGATCGTCCGGCACGATCGCTGGAATACTGTTGAACGGAAACATTTAGCTTGCCATTGCGGGGGATTTGAAGGAATTTGGTCCCATCAAGGTGAAAGTCACACATTGAGGGGGGCCCATGTTCCAGCTTTCCACTGGCAGGATGCTCGCGGTTGCGGCTTTTCTTTGCGTCCCCCTGCGGGCCGGGGACTACGACCACCTCTTCGACGTGGTCAAGGACGTGTGGCCGGAACGCACGGTCGCCATGGCCATCTGCGACAAGGACGCCAGCCAGATGGAGCTCATCGACCTGGCCGACACGGCCAAGGCCCGCAACATCTCCCTGCTCATCGTCGACCTGCGGGAGGAGAAGGACTACAACAAGACCCTGGCCGGCGCCATGTCCCGGAACCCCGGGTTCGTCTTCATCGTCGATGGCGATCCCCTGCTGGGCGCCAAGGGGCGGCTCACCGCCCGCATGATCTACCGCGCCTCGGGGCGGGACATTCCCACCGTCGGGTTGTCCCAGGGCCTGCTCCAGCTGGGCGCGGTGCTCACCACCGGGCCGGGCGCCAAGGATCCCGTGTACGCCAGCAAGGAGACTGCCGAGCGCCTGAAGCTCCCCCTCCCCGCCGGCGCCATCGATCCCGCCGTGAAGAAAAAGGGCAAGTAGCGTTCGCCAATTGTTCGCTCCGTGTAGAATGGGGCCATGGCCGCCCCGATTCCCTTCAAGCTCCATGCGCCCTACGAGCCCGCGGGTGACCAGCCCGAGGCCATCGCCCAACTGGTGCGCGGCATCGAGGCCGGGGACCGGTGGTCCACCCTCCTGGGGGTCACGGGCAGCGGCAAGACCTACACCATGGCCTCCACCATCACCCGGCTCCAGCGGCCGGCCCTGATCTTCGCGCCCAACAAGACCCTGGCCGCCCAGCTGTTCTCGGAATTCAAGCAGTTCTTCCCCGAGAACGCGGTGGAGTACTTCGTCAGCTACTACGACTACTACCAGCCCGAGGCCTACGTCCCCGAGCGGGACCTGTTCATCGACAAGGACGCCAAGATCAACGACGAGCTCGAGAAGCTGCGGCTCTCGGCCACCCGCAACCTGCTGGAGCGGCGGGACACCATCGTGGTGGCCTCGGTGTCGTGCATCTACGGCCTGGGCGACCCGGGCAGCTACCTGAACCTTTCCGTGAACCTGCGCCGGGGGGGCACCCGGGACCGGGCGCTGCTCCTGCGGGACCTGGTGGCCATCCAGTACGCCCGGAACCAGATGGCCTTCGAGCCCGGGGTGTTCCGGGTGCGGGGCGACGTGGTGGAGGTGTACCCGGCCTACGAGGACACCGCCTACCGAATCGAGCTCTTCGGCGACGAGGTGGAGCGCCTCAGCCGCATCGACCCCCTGCGGGGCGTGGTCCTGGAGACCCTGGACGAATTGACCATCTGGCCCAAGAGCCACTACGTCACCCCCGAGGACAAGCTGCGGGAGGCCATCCGCGAGATCAAGGCGGAACTGGAGGAGCGCGAGGCCTACTTCCGCGCCGAGGGCCGCATCGTGGAACTCCAGCGCCTGCACCAGCGCACCATCTACGACATCGAGATGATGAAGGAGATGGGCTACTGCTCGGGCATCGAGAACTACTCCCGGTTCCTGGACGGGCGCAAGCCCGGCGAACCGCCCCACACCCTCCTGGACTACTTCCCCGAGGATTTCGTCCTGTTCATGGACGAAAGCCACGTGGCCACCGGCCAGCTGCACGGCATGTTCCTGGGGGACCAGTCCCGCAAGCGGACCCTGGTGGACTACGGCTTCCGGCTTCCCGCGGCCCTGGACAACCGGCCCCTGCGCTTCGAGGAATTCGAGTCCCGGGTCAACCAGCTGGTGTTCGTGAGCGCCACCCCCGGCGACTACGAGCTTGCCCAGAGCGGCGGGGTGGTGGTGGAACAGGTGGTGCGGCCCACGGGCCTGGTGGACCCCCTGGTGGAGGTGCGCCCCGTGGGCACCCAGGTGGACGACCTCCTGGAGGAGATCCGCCAGGTGGTGGCCCGGGACGAGCGGGTGCTGGTCACGGTGCTCACCAAGAAACTGGCCGAGCAGCTCACGTCCTACTATCAGGAACTGGGCATCAAGGCCGAGTACCTCCACAGCGAGATCGACACCCTGGAGCGGGTGGAGCTCCTGAAGAACCTCCGCCGGGGCGTCTTCGACGTGCTCATCGGCATCAACCTCCTGCGGGAGGGCCTGGACCTGCCCGAGGTGAGCCTCGTGGCCATCCTGGACGCGGACAAGGAAGGCTACCTGCGCAGCGCCCGGAGCCTCATCCAGACCATCGGCCGCGCCGCCCGCAACGTGCGCGGGAAGGCCATCCTCTACGGGGACCGCATGACCGACTCCATGGAGAAGGCCATCGGCGAGACCGGGCGCCGCCGCCAGAAGCAGCTGGACCACAACGCCCTCCACGGCATCACCCCCGAGACCACCAAGCGCCTCCTGGACGACGTCATGGGCGAGGCCCTGGCCCGGGAGTTCATCAACGTCCCCAAGGAGGACCAGGCCGCGGAGGAGCCGCTGCTCTACCTCACCGACAAGGAGTTCGAGCGGGAGGTGGGCAAGCTGGAGGCGAAGATGAAGGCCCATGCGGGCAAGATGGAGTTCGAGGAGGCGGCCAAGCTGCGGGACCGGATCCTCAAGGCAAGGCGGGAGCGCCTGGTTTCATAGGTTTGGATCGAATCTATGGGCAGGGGTGGCTTATACCCGATCGGCTCGGTGCATGGTGCACCTAAGGACGGTTCTTTGGCATAGCACGTACGCGCTGCGCCACGAAGACCAGACAAAAAAATGAAACGCTGGGACGCAGAGGACTCGCTGGGGCGCTGGGGGCTCAGTCTCTGGCGTCAATGATTCTGGGTGATGCTTGGGTGGGGGTAATCATCCCCCGGGGGTTTTTCCCAGGTGAGTGGCATGGGACCCGCCGAAAGGACCTGCCGTCAGGCGCTCCAAGATTCACTTGCTTTTCCCAGCGCCCCAGCGAGCCCCCAGCGCCCCAGCGTTTCATCTTTTCCATGGTCTTGCCGAATCGCCACGGGCAGGCCGGTCACAGCTTCAATCCTATCCATGCCATCGTGTCGCCGGGTCGAAAATCCCGGTTCACGAGGCATACGCCATGAGCACAACCTAACTATTCATTGGGCCTAGGATGCTCTGACCCCTTCCTAGTCCATGCGATAGTTCGGCGCTTCCTTCGTGATCATCACGTCGTGCGCGTGGCTCTCCCGGAGCCCCGCACTGCTGATCTGCACGAACGTGGCCTTGTCGTGGAATTCCGGGATGGTCCCGGCGCCCACCAGGCCCATGCCGGCCCGCAGGCCGCCGACGAGCTGGCCCACCAGGTCGGTCATGCGGCCCTTGTAGGGCACCTGGCCCTCGATGCCCTCGGGCACGAGCTTGGCGTCGTCCTTGCCGTCCTGGAAGTAGCGGTCCTTGGACCCGGCCTTCATGGCGCCCATGCTGCCCATGCCGCGGTAGGACTTGTAGGTGCGGCCGCTGTAGAAGATGGTTTCGCCGGGGGCCTCGTCGGTGCCCGCGAAGAGGCTGCCGATCATGACGCTGTCGGCGCCGGCGGCCAGGGCCTTGGCCACGTCGCCGGAGAACTTGATGCCGCCGTCGGCGATGCAGGGCACGCCGAATTCGCGGCAGGCCCGGGAGGCCTCGTGGATGGCGGTGATCTGGGGCATGCCCGCCCCGGTGACGATGCGGGTGGTGCAGATGGAGCCGGGTCCGATGCCCACCTTGACGGCCGAGGCGCCGGCTTCGCACAGGTCCCGGGCGCCCTGGTAGGTGGCCACGTTGCCGGCGATGATCGGGGTGTCGGGCAGGGCCTGCCGCAGGGTGCGCAGGGCCGCGAGGACCCCTTCGCTGTGGCCGTGGCTGCTGTCCAGGCACAGCACGTCCACCCGGGCCGCCACCAGGGCCTTGGCGCGGTTCAGGAGATCGGGCCCCACGCCCACCGCCGCCCCCACGCGCAGGCGCCCCTGGGCGTCCTTGCAGGAATTGGGGTATTCGGTGGACTTCTGGATGTCCTTGACGGTGATGAGCCCGCGCAGAGCGCCTTCATCGTCCACCACCAGGAGCTTTTCGATGCGGTGCTTCTGGAGGATGGCCCGGGCCTCCAGGAGCGTGGTGCCCACGGGAACCGTCACCAGGCGGTCCTTGGTCATGATCTCGCGCACCGGCAGCTCCCACCGGGTCTCGAAGCGCAGGTCCCGGTTGGTGAGGATGCCCACCAGCTTGCCGTTCTCCACCACGGGCACGCCCGAGATGCGGAACTTGGCCATCATGGCCTCGGCCTCGCGGATGGGGGCGTCGGGGCGGATCACGATGGGGTCGGTGATCATGCCGCTCTCGCTGCGCTTGACCTTGTCCACCTCCTCGGCCTGGCGCTCGATGGAGAGGTTCTTGTGGATGATCCCGATGCCCCCCTGCTGGGCCAGGGCGATGGCCAGCCTGCCCTCGGTGACGGTGTCCATGGCGGCGGACAGGAGGGGGATGCCCAGTTTCACCCCCGCGACCAGGGTGGACCCGAGGTCCACCTGGTTGGGGTGCACGCTGGAGCGTCCGGGAACCAGGAGCACGTCGTCGAACGTCAGCGCCTGGACAAGTGGCAAGGTGAGCATGGGGGCCTCTCTTCTGGAGTTCGCGGCAGCGGAACCTTGCACGACAGGATCGCATGGAATCGCCGTGATCGCAGTCTCAGAAAAAAACGAGAGGCCCCCTGAAAAAAACCCTTCATTCAGAACTTTTCGCCCACGGGTTCGAACCAGGCCTGGGGCTTCATGCAGACGGGGCAGGCCTTGGGGGCGGCCAGGCCCTCGTGGATGTGGCCGCATTCCATGCAGCGCCAATAGATCTTCTCGCCCCGCTGGAAGACGGTGCCGTTGACCACGTGGTCGAGGAGGCGCTGGAAGCGATCCTCGTGCTCCTTCTCCACCTTGGAGATCCATTCGAAGGTGCGGGCCACGTCGTTGAAGCCCTCCTCCTTGGCGATGCGGGCGAACTCGGGGTAGAGGGCGGACCACTCCTCGTTCTCGCCGCTGACCGCGGCCCGCAGCTGGGCGGCGGTGTCGCCGGCCACCACGGGGTAGCCCGCGGTGATCTCGAGGCCCGAGGGGGCCAGCTTGGCCAGGTGGGCGTAGAAGAGGCGGGCGTGCTCCTGTTCGTTGCGCGCGGTCTCCTCGAAGATGGCCGCCACATGTTCCATGCCCTCGGCGCGGGCGATGCGGGCGGCGAAGGTGTAGCGGTTGCGGGCCTGGCTTTCGCCGGCGAAGGCCTTGAGCAGGTTCTTTGCGGTCTTGCTGTCCTTGAATTCCATGATGACCCCCGGTCAGTTGCGGCCCCGGGTGGATGAAAGACCCATTGGTTTCCGTCCTGGGGCCGCGGGTTGAAAGGTGATGTCACGAGTCTAGCGTCAAGGCGAACGACCAAGGGATGTAACCTGCGACACACCCGCCCCAAAGGAGACCTATCGCTCTTGATTATGGCCCTTTTGAAGAATAAACTCACCGTTGTGCGAAGCGGTCCGTTCTGGCCCAAAAGGCCCTGCTTCTCCAAAAGTCCCATATCCACGTCGGACAAGTCTTAACGACACACGTAGGAGGAAGGCCATGGCCGAACGACGCATGGTTACCGTAGACGGTAACGAGGCGACAGCATCCGTCGCGCATCGCTTGAATGAAGTGATCGCGATCTACCCCATCACCCCGTCTTCCAACATGGGCGAGTGGTCCGACGAATGGAGCGCCGCGGGCCGGAAGAACATCTGGAACACGGTTCCCGCCGTCGTCGAGATGCAGTCCGAAGGCGGCGCGGCCGGCGCGGTGCACGGCGCCATGCAGGCCGGGGCCCTCACCACGAGCTTCACGGCCTCCCAGGGCCTCCTGCTCTTCATCCCCAACATGTACAAGATCGCGGGCGAGCTCACTCCCTTCGTGCTCCACGTCACGGCCCGCACCCTGGCCGCCCACGCCCTGTCCATCTTCGGCGACCACGCCGACGTCATGGCCTGCCGGCAGACCGGCTTCGCCATGCTGAGCTCCGACAGCGTCCAGCAGGCCCACGACTTCGCCCTGATCTCCCAGGCCTCCACCCTGAAGAGCCGGGTGCCCTTCGTGCACTTCTTCGACGGGTTCCGCACCTCCCACGAGGTCTCCAAGATCGAGATGCTCAACGACGAGGACCTGCGCAGCATGGTCACCGACGGCATGGTCGAGGACTACCGCAGCCGCTGCCTGACCCCGGACAAGCCGGTGGTCCGCGGCACCGCCCAGAACCCCGACACCTTCTTCCAGGCCCGCGAGGCCTGCAACGGCTTCTACAACGCCACCCCCGCCATCGTGCAGCAGGAGATGGACCGCTTCGCCGAGCTGACCGGCCGCAAGTACCACCTCTTCGACTACTACGGCCACCCCGAGGCCGAGCGCGTCATGGTCATCATGGGCTCGGGCGGCGACACCGCCACGGAATACGTGGACTGGGCGCTGGCCAAGGGCGAGAAGATCGGCGTCCTGCAGGTCCGCCTGTTCAGGCCCTTCTCCATCAAGCACTTCGTCCAGGCGCTGCCCCGCACCGTCAAGGCCATCGCCGTGCTGGACCGCTGCAAGGAACCCGGCGCCATCGGCGACCCCCTCTACCTGGACGTGGTCACCGCCCTGCGCGAGGCCGCCGACGAGGGCATCAGCCCGTTCGCGACGGCTCCCAAGGTCGTGGGCGGCCGCTACGGCCTCTCCTCCAAGGAGTTCAACCCCTCCTGCATCAAGGCCATCTATGACGAGCTGGCCAAGTCCAGCCCGAAGAACCACTTCACCGTCGGCATCGTCGACGACGTCACCATGAGCAGCCTGCCCATGGACCTGGACTTCGACATCGAGCCCGAGGGCGTGAAGCGGGCCATGTTCTATGGCCTGGGCTCCGACGGCACGGTGGGCGCCAACAAGAACTCCATCAAGATCATCGCCGAGGAAACCTCCAACTACGGGCAGGGCTACTTCGTCTACGACTCCAAGAAGGCCGGCGCCATCACCATCAGCCACCTGCGCTTCGGGCCCAAGCCCATCCGCTCGGCCTACCTGATCCGCAAGGCCAACTTCATCGCCTGCCACAACACGTCCTTCCTGGACAAGTACGACATGCTCAGCGCGGCCGAGCCCGGCGCGACGTTCCTGCTGAACACCCCCTTCGGCAAGGACGAGGTCTGGGACTCCCTGCCCAAGGAAGTGCAGGCGGCCATCGTCGCCAAGAAGCTGAAGTTCTACGTCATCGACGCCTTCGAAGTGGCCCGCAACACGGGCATGGGCGTGCGCATCAACACCATCATGCAGACCTGCTTCTTCGCCATCTCCGGCGTGCTGCCCCGCGAGGAGGCCATCGCCCAGATCAAGAAGGCCATCAAGAAGACCTACGGCAAGAAGGGCGAGGCCGTGGTCAAGAAGAACTTCGAGGCCGTGGACACCACCCTGGTCCACCTCCACCAGGTCCAGGTTCCCGCCGGTGTCACCGCCACCCGCGTCATGCCCCCCACCGTCAGCGCCGAGGCTCCGGACTTCGTCCAGCGCGTCACGGCCATCATGATGCAGGGCAACGGCGACCTGCTCCCCGTCTCCGCCTTCCCCGTGGACGGCACCTGGCCCTCCGCCACCACCCGGTGGGAAAAGCGCAACATCGCCCTGGACATCCCCGTGTGGGACGAGAAGATCTGCATCCAGTGCAACAAGTGCGCCCTGATCTGCCCCCACGCCGCCATCCGCCCCAAGGTCTACGAGCCCAGCTGCCTCTCCGGCGCGCCCGAGACTTTCAAGTCGGTGGACTACAAGGGCGCCGACTTCAAGGGCTCCAAGTACACCATCCAGGTGGCCCCCGAGGACTGCACCGGCTGCGGCATCTGCGTCGCCGTCTGCCCCGCCAAGGACAAGAGCAACCCCAAGCACAAGGCCATCGACATGACCCCGCAGGCTCCCCTGCGCGAGGCCGAGGCCGCGAACTTCAAGTTCTTCCTGAACCTGCCTGAGCCCGATCGCACCTCCCTGAAGTACGACGTCAAGGGCAGCCAGTTCATGGAGCCCCTGTTCGAGTTCAGCGGCGCCTGCGCCGGCTGCGGCGAGACCCCCTACATCAAGCTCATGACCCAGATGTTCGGCGACCGCGCCATGATCGCCAACGCCACGGGCTGCTCCTCCATCTACGGCGGAAACCTGCCCACCACGCCCTACACCGTCAACAAGGACGGCCGCGGTCCCGCCTGGGCCAACAGCCTGTTCGAGGATAACGCGGAGTTCGGCCTGGGCTACCGCCTGGCCCTGGACAAGCACAACCAGCAGGCCCTCGAGCTGCTCCACGTCCTCGCCGGTTCCATCGGTGACGAACTGGTGGCCGGCATCGTGGCCGCCGACATGTCCAGCGAGGCCGGCATCAAGGCGCAGCGCGAGCGCGTCGCCATCCTCAAGGACAAGCTGGCCTCCATCGGCACCCCCGAAGCCAAGCGCCTGGCCATCCTGGCCGACTACCTGGTCAAGAAGGCGGTGTGGATCGTGGGCGGCGACGGCTGGGCGTATGACATCGGCTACGGCGGTCTCGACCACGTGCTGGCTTCCGGCCGCAACGTGAACATCCTGGTGCTCGACACCGAGGTGTACTCCAACACCGGCGGCCAGGCCTCCAAGTCCACCCCCATCGGCGCTTCCGCGAAGTTCGCCATGGCCGGCAAGGCCCTGCCCAAGAAGGACCTGGGCATGATCGCCATGAGCTACGGCAACGTCTACGTGGCCAAGGTGGCCATGGGCGCCAAGGACATGCAGGTGGCCAAGGCCTTCGTCGAGGCCGAGAGCTACGATGGTCCGTCCCTGATCATCGCCTACAGCCACTGCATCGCCCACGGGTTCGACCTGGTCCAGGGCTGCGAGCAGCAGAAGCTGGCCGTGGATTCCGGCCACTGGCCGCTGTTCCGCTTCGATCCCCGGCGCGTGGCCGAGGGCCAGGGCCCGCTCCAGATGGACAGCCCGGCTCCCAAGGTCGACCTGGCCTCCTACATCCTGAACGAGACCCGGTTCCGCATGGTCCAGCAGCAGAACCCCGAGCACTTCAAGCACCTGCTCGCCATGGCCCAGCGCGAGGTCACCAACCGCTATGCCACGTATGAGAACCTCGCCAACCTGACCATGCCGGTCAAGACGGTGGAGGAGTAGAACCTGGTTGCGCCGGCCGTTCCAGGCCGACACCGATCATTTCCGGTGTCGGCCCAGGGCGGCCGGTGGTCTAATCTGAGTCACATTTCTTCTCGAGGTTCGGCATGAACATGAAGACCACCTACCTTGGTTTGCAGCTGGACCACCCGGTCATGGCCGGCGCCTCGCCCCTCGGGGCGGACCTGGACGCCGTGCGAAGGCTGGAAGACGCCGGCGCCGCCGCGATCACGCTGCCCTCCCTGTTCGAGGAGCAGATCACCCGGGAGGAGTCCGGGACCCTATACGACCTGGACGGCCACGCCAACTCCTTCGCCGAGGCCACGTCGTACTTCCCCACCGTCGACGAGATGACCCTGGGCCCCGAAAGCTACCTGAACCAGCTCGTGCGGGTGAAGGCGGCCGTGAAGGTCCCCGTCATCGGCTCCCTCAACGGCATCACCAACTCCGGCTGGCTGGACTACGCCCGCAAGATGGAGCAGGCCGGCGCCGACGCCCTCGAGCTCAACATCTACTACCTGGCCACCAATCCCTTCGAGACCGCCGACATGGTCGAGAAGCGCACCCTCGAGATCGTGCGCACGGTCAAGGCCAGCGTGAAGGTCCCCGTGGCGGTCAAGCTCTCGCCCTTCTTCTCCAGCCTGGCCCACTTCGCCAAGGTCCTGGAGGGAACCGGCGCCGACGCCCTGGTGCTCTTCAACCGCTTCTACCAGCCCGACCTGGACATCGAGAACCTGGAGGTCGTCCCCGCCCTGCAGCTCTCCTCCAGCTCCACCCTGCGCATGCGCCTGCGCTGGCTGGCCCTGCTCTACAGCCACATCTCCACGCCCATGGCCGTCACCGGCGGCGTGCACACCGCCGAGGACGCCGTGAAGGCCACCATGGCCGGCGCCACGGGCATCCAGGTGGTCTCCGCCACCCTCAAGCACGGTCCCGAGCGCATCACCGAGATCCGGGACGGCCTGGCGGCCTGGATGGAGGAGCACGAGTACGAGTCCCTGGAGCAGATGCGGGGATCCCTGAGCCTCATGAAGTGCCCCAACCCCCAGGCCTTCGAGCGCGCCAACTACATGCGCGTCCTGGCGGGCTGGAAGGCCTAGGCCTTCCACTTCCACGGAAAAGGGCCGGCATCGCCGGCCCTTTTCCGTGGAGGCCGAGGCCTACCACTTGTTCAGGTGGATCAGCTCGGGGCGGTACCGGTCCTCGGATTCGGGAGACTCCGCGGGGTGGCCGATGGGGATCAGCGCGAAGGGGATCACCACCTCGGGCATGTCGATGAGCTTGCGCAGGGGTTCGATGCGGTCCTCGCGGGGGTGCACGCCCACCCACACGGCGCCCAGGCCCTTGGCGTGGGCGGCCAGCAGCAGGTTCTGGGTGGCGGCGGCGCAGTCCTGCACCCACATGCCGGGGTGCTTCTCCTGGCGGGGGTCGCCGCACACGAGCACCGACACGGGGGATTCGCTGATCATGCCGGCGTAGGGGTGGAAGTCGGGAATCTTGTCGAGGATCTCCCGGTCCGTGATGATCAGGAAGTGCCAGGGCTGCTCGTTGCCGGCGCTGGGAGCGTGCATGGCCGCCCTGATCAGCTCCCGCACGATGTCCAGGCTCACGGGCCTGGGGGTGAAGGCGCGGATGCTTCGTCGGGTGTTGAGGGCTTCGAGGGCGTCCATCAGAACTCCAGAGGTGGGGAAGGAAGAACATCATACGCCCGCGGCCCTGGATTTTCAGTCGATCTTCTGGGCTAGACTGGAAGCCGTGCACGCCCCCATGGCGGAATGGCAGACGCAGGCGACTTAAAATCGCCCTCCAGGAATGGAATCCCGGTTCGACCCCGGGTGGGGGCACGCACGGTGGCGCGCTGGCGGGTTCCTGTAGAATCGAGAGGATCGCAATTCACAGGGGGCCGTCATGAACCAATCCCTTGCCAGGATCCTGGGTCTTTCCCTGGCCGCCGCGGGGTGCGCCGGCGCGGAGGAACCCGCCAAACCCATCCAGGACAACTCTTTCCTGGTGGAAGAGGCCTACAACCAGGAAGCGGGTGTGGTCCAGCACATCAGCACCTTCAGCCGGAACCGGGTGACCCGGGACTGGGTCTACACCTTCACCCAGGAGTGGCCGGTGCCGGACGTCAAGCACCAGCTGAGCTACACCCTGCCGTACCAGCGCATCCAGGTCGCCCCCGACGGGCGTTCCGCCCTGGGGGACGTGCTGCTCAACTACCGCTACCAGCTCTTCGGGGACGGCAACGCGGCGGTGGCGGTGTCCCCGAGGTTCTCGCTGGTGCTGCCCACCGGCGACGAGCGGCAGCTGCGGGGGAGCGGGGCCGTGGGCTACCAGGCCTTCCTGCCCGTGAGCGTGGCGCTCAGCCCGTCCCTGGTCACCCACTGGAACCTGGGCGCCACCTGGACCCCCGGCGCCCGCAACGCCGCCGGCGAAAAGGCCGACCTCACCACCTGGTCCATGGGGCAGAGCTTCATCTGGCTGGCCCACCCCAACGCCAACGCCATGCTCGAATTCGCCTTCTCCAGCGGCGAGACCGTGGCCGGACCCGGACTCAAGGGCCGGGTGGACGCCTTCTTCGTGAGCCCGGGGGTGCGCTTCGCCATCAACTTCAAGAACGGCCTCCAGATCGTGCCGGGACTGGCCTTTCCCATCGGCGTGGGCCCCAGCAAGGGGGAGAATTCCGTGTTCTTCTACCTGAGCTTCGAACACCCCATGTGGACGCCCCGCAAGTAGGGCCCTAGCACCGTTGGGTACTTTCGGTTTCCGGTGATGTCGCGAAAGAAACGCTCAACACTCGCTCTGGCCTGCTCTTGGAAAGGGCCTTGGAACGGGTCGTCGAAGGCCGTCCTGATCCCGTCATCGAGGCGGTTCGAAACGAAAAGCCTTGTC
>MTLE01000680.1_pt1 | contig 71245 bp, 62 predicted proteins | sample 1982461 | NCBI WGS metagenome assembly MTLE01 (sample SAMN05712605, study PRJNA340218) | biofilm metagenome | isolation source: sample SPL anode biofilm adapted to -200 mV | place: USA | collected 2012-02-03 | reverse complement strand
GTGGATCATCTCCTTCACCGCCTGCTGGGCGATGAATTTTCCCATGCCGTCGTTGATCCGGCGGCCCGCCAGGATAACCTGGGGAATGTAGCCGATTTTCTCCGCCTTGTGGGTAAGGTAGTAGGGGTCAACCCCGATGCAGTGCCCGCCCACGAGCCCCGGCCTGAACTTGAGGAAATTCCACTTGGTGCCGGCCGCCTCCAGCACATCGTTGGTGTCGATGCCGAGCCGGTCGAAAATAAGGGCCAGTTCGTTCATGAGGGCAATATTCAGGTCGCGCTGGGTGTTTTCGATAACCTTTGCGGCCTCGGCCACCTTGATGCTCGCCGCCCGGTGAACTCCGGCAGTCACCACCGATTCGTAAACCAGCGCCACGGTCTCAAGGGTCTCCGCATTCTGTCCCGACACCACCTTTTTGATCTTCGTGAAGGTATGCTCCCGGTCGCCGGGGTTGATCCTTTCGGGGCTGTAGCCGACCGTAAAATCCCTTCCCCCAACGAGCCCCGACACCCTCTCCAGCACCGGCATGCACTCATCCTCGGTAACGCCGGGGTAGACCGTCGATTCATACACGACGATATCCCCTTTTTTAAGGGCCTTGCCCACTGTTTCCGACGCCTTGAGCATCAGGGTGAGATCGGGCTGATTGGCATCGTCCACCGGCGTCGGCACCGCAACGATATGGAAATCGGCCTGCTTCAGCTCATCAATGGAATCGGTAAAAAGGATGTCAGCAGCCTTGAGATCATCATCGTCAACCTCCCCGGTCCGGTCATAGCCTTCCTTCAACTCGCGGATGCGAACGGGATTTATGTCAAAACCAACGGTTTTTCTCACCTTGCCGAATGCCACTGCCACCGGAAGGCCGACATAACCGAGACCAACAACTGAAACCGTGCGATTAAGCGAATTCATGGATGCTCCTTTTCGGGTTATTGCGGTATATGCAAACTTATTATTAATGCAAAACAATCACCATTATTTTTACCAGATGACCCCGTATATGTAAATAAAATCGACACAAAAAACCGTGCCGGATTGTAAACTCCCCCGACAGACAGATTCTGGTATACTCTTGAAGGTCTGCCTGCTCAGGAGGAGATTCGCCATGTCTCTTGCATCAGTAATCGCCGGTGTTCTAACGGCCGCCGCAATCGCCGGAACATTCGCCGGCCAAGCCAGGGCCGGGGAAATGCTGCAACCCTACGCAGCCTCCCCCGACCGGGTACTTGTCATCTACAACGCCGACTGGAAAAAACGGAGCGAGGGGACCGCCGCCGGTCAGGATTCACGGGAAATAGCGGAATATTACGCTGCCATGCATACCGATCCGCAGACCGGGAAAAAACCCTATCTGCTGGGCCTGAGCTGCCGCCATCCGGGGAAGAAACATCTCAATGACTGGGCGATACGCGAAGAGAGCACCGACAACCGCAACGGCATAGCGTTCAGAGGCAAAGGGCCGGCACCCGCCAAAACCTCGCTGATACGAGACTCGCGCAAGGTGGAGATCCACATCTCCGAACCGGATGCTGACTGGGAAACCCTCCGCATCTCCTGCCGCTCAGAAGTCACCGGCAAGGAAAAGAACGTTCCCCTCATTTCAACGGCTTTGCAGATAACCGGCATCCCATCCTCCCCGGACAATGATTCCGTATACCCGCCCATTGCCGCAAAAAAGGGAAGAGCTATCCGTTTTGACGCCTCCAAGGTATTCCCAGGGACCGTCACCGTCCTGCTCAACCTGAAAAACCGCGCCGGCGACACGATTCGCGACATGAAGGTACCCTATTACGATATCCGCGATTTCATCTTCTCCCCTACCGGTCCCGACGCCATCCCCGATGATGCTATCCTGGAAGAAGATGTGCTCAAACCGGTGCGGGCGTTTCTCGAAAATCCCAGCAATACCCTCCCGGACGGCACGCGCCTTAAAGCTCACATCCTCTACATTGTCGTAGTTCATGGCGTCCCATACGCCGGAAACGGCGTCTTCGGCATCGATCACGGAGTCACCTCAAGCTGGGGCGAGCACGGCTCCCTCGCCTCCGTCGAACAGAGGCTGCAAACCATCTATTACCCCTGGGACAAAATGCGTCCACCGGTAATCTCCCTGTACAACTCCAGAGGCAAGGACTCCGACAAAGGGGTAATCAACCATCTGATCACGTCAGCCATGCGGAATATCCTGGGGGGGATCCGCTGGAATCCCTACATGCACCCCGACACCTACTCGACCCTGAGAAAGGACGCGCCGCCCCCCACCTTCGTCAATCTCCCCCCCTTTGAGCAGGAGCGCCGGGAAAAGAAACAGGCTTTTTTCGCCTACGCCGTTTCCCGTCTGGACGGAAGCACCCCCGAAGAAGCCAAGCGCCTGGTGGATTACGCCATATATGCCTCGAAATACCTCCGCCCCGAGATGGATCTGGTGGAGCGGGAGGATACCCTGAAGCGTTTTTTATCCCCGAAACTTCCTTCAGCTCTAGAGTCGTACGGCATAAACAAACTCTGGGGGGGGAAAGAACTGGCAGCGCTGGGATTTCCGATACGTGAATCGGAACAGGGGCAAGGTGTTCCATTTATGTCCCGCCCTGCCGGTGACACTGCCACCACCGGTGAAACCGGCGCCAGGGATTGGCGGCGCTTCGGGTTTTACCCAGGGGGCATGGAGCGTTTCGTATCAAGCTCCAACGGGCTAAACCACAAAAAAGCCGGGGTCTGGCAGCTCATCTCCCAAGGGGTGACCGTCACTGCAGCAGGTTCTCCTGCCGGCAGCGGCGGGCCGCACATCACCAACAGCACCTTCTGGGACAACCGGATTATGCTCAAGTATCTTCTGAGGGGCAGGGATCTCGGGGAATGCTTTCTCCGTTCCACCTATCACGTAAACTGGTCCACCTCGCTCATCGGAGATCCCCTTTTCCATCCCGACCTTAACCGGACGATTCTCGACAAAATCCCGCCACGGGCATCCCGGGGGCTCACGGTCTCATGGCATGTCTTGGACGGCAAGGCAACCGCAACCGTCGGCACCGAACTGGACTTCGATCCGGCCGCACCAGACGTGGCAGTCATGAACGTCACGGTAACTGGAGCCGATGCCGTACCGGCAACGCTTACGACCCCGCTCTATGCGAAGCGGCCCTCCCTCGCCGTCCAGAACCTTGAGCCCGGCAAAACCTATAGCTTCTCCGCAGAATTGGCCGATCCCTACGGCAACCGCACGACACTGAGCGAAACAGTCAGCGCAGCTCCACCATCAGGGCGATAATCCTGCCGCGAACCGCCTCGAAGCTGCCGGGAGCCCATGCGCCCGTGGCACCCTCAGCCGCCGAAGGGGCGGCCCCGAGGCTTGCCTTGAGGCTATCCAGTTCCCTCTCGACTCGAATACCGCGCTGGTCGCCGTGGGCCTTCGCCCTGGCAATCATTGCACGGAGGGCCTGGATGTAGCGATAATCGTTGATACCGTCCCGGATCGTTTCCCACACCGACGTGGAAACCGGCCCGTCCGCACCGGGATAGGCAACCATGATCTCAGGCCCGTCGAGCGCCGTAAACGGGTTCCCATTGCTCCCTTGGCTCATCTGGTAGGTCCAGGGGACAACGCCGTTCACCCCCCAGCGCCAAGCGCCAAAGCCGAAAACATAGCGGGTATAGCTAAGGTTCTGCCCCGTCAGCGCCCCGTTAGGGTAAATCCACCACTCCCGTGCGGTTTTTCTGAGCCTCGCGGCCTCGGCATCGTCGTCCGGCTCAATGGTGCAGATCACGTCCATCCCCGGCCAAGGCCGCGTAACCAAGGTACGGAACCCCATCTCGCGGACGATCCCGTAGAGCTTCTTGCCAGCCTCAGTCCGGACCCGGTCACGGCGCTCCGGCTCGTCCACCACCTGAATGAGCACCTTCTCCTTCGCAACCCCTTCGCTGCGGCACAACCGCTCCAGCTCGTCGAGCAGAACCCGCAACCTCCGCACGGCCACCGCCTCGTCGTACAGAAGAATACTCCCCGGATGCTGGGGCTTTGCCGTATTGAGGAGATGCCCCAGATACCAGACGAAGGGCCCCGGGAACCCTTCCTTGCGATATGAGGCAAGGGCACCTTTTAGCCCCGCAAGCTCAGGGCGCCCCTGGTCATCGGTCCGGTAAAAAAAGTATGAATGGGGATAGGCGACCGTCATCCCGTGGGTGCGCAGATCGTGGTAGATCTCTTCGCCGCGCATGAGGAGAGTGCGCTTCTCCGCAGCGCTCCAGGCGGGATTGTCCAGCTCGTGGAAAGCGTAATCCATCATCATACCGTAGCGGATGTCCGGCTCCGGCAGCGTGAACGGCAGCACCTCCACCGTCACCGGCAAGTCGAGCTTCTCCCCCGACTGAGACCGTATTCCTATGTTTCCCCGGTAGGTGCCGGGAATCGCAGAAGCAGGGAGAGCGAGCGTAACCCAGAAACTGCGGGTTTCATCCTTTCCCGCCCTGACCGTGCCCGACTCGATCAGGCGAGGAGCCCTACGCACAAAGAGCGTGGTGCCTTTTGCATCCTCCCGGACCACCTCGGTCAGATCCCTGACCACTCCCCACGTGACACTTCCCCCCGGGATCGAGCCGCGGGAGCCTCTCAATGGCGACATCTCAAGGGACACGACGCCGAGATCCTTCTTCGGCCGAACAGAGAGTGCAAGGGAGCGGATTTCCCCCCGCGCCGCCCTGACCATCACCCCCTTCCCCTTCGGGCACCGTGACGGCTCGCTGTCCGCAAAAACACGCTCCTGGGGGCTGTGGGCAAAGAATGTCCCGGCATCGCCGTCCACCCGGGCAGAGACCGAAGCGACCACCCGCCTGCCGCTGTCCGCCCGGTCCGGCATAACGCGCAGCGGCGGGTACTCATACCCCCTCGCCACAAACGTGCGCCCCAGCTGGTTACGCTTGAAGTCGTCGCGGCTCTCGGCAAGCACCCGGCCGTTGTGGTCCATCACGCGGATATGAACCTCATAGAGCCCGTCAGGGATGGCATAGGGACGATCCCGGTCGGTCAGGTCCGCCTTTGGAGGGATATAGAAACAGAGGCTCCCCGTCGGCCCATCGAGAGCGGAAATAGAGTCATGGCCGATCAGGGTGCCGTCACGGCTTAGTTCGGCAACAACCATCACCCGATCATATGTTATGTTCCGCTCATCCACCTTGAAGCCGACGATCAGTGAGGAGTAGAGGCAGGGTTGATTGAAGGTTATGGTGCGGTTACGGAGCTGATAGGAGACGATATGGACGCCAGGGCGGGAACAACCTGACAGACATGCACCCAAAAGCACAAGGGCGATACAGAGTGCTCCCACCGCCCAAAACCGGGAGCACACCCATCTCTTGCTCACTTCGACCGCCCCGGCAGCAGACCGGTTCCGGCACGGCGGGTTACCATCACGCTGTCGGAGCTGGTCAAACCATTGCCATCTTCAGCGATGACGCGTATCAGGTGGAGCCCTGGTGACATAAGACAGGTATCTACGGTAGTCTCGAAGGGAGGGGTATCCACCTTCCCCACCAAGGCACCGTCCACCAGCACCGAGACCGCAATCCCGGCGCCGCCCACTCCCCTTTTGGAGACCTCGGCCTCCACCCTGACTGGAAAGGCGCCATCAACTGTTGAACGGTCGGCAGGAGCGACGATGCGCACCACCGGCTTGCCATTGTCGATAACGAAATGAACCCGCTTTTCCGCAACAGGCTTAGGCCCACCAGCGTAGCAGTACACGACCGCCGAGGCCTGCCCGTCGGCAAAATGCCGCGTGTCCAGCGTATGTCCCCTGCCGCCCCACACGTAAGGCGGCTCTCCGAACTCCTTCCACGAGTAGCGATCCTTCACCCCCGGTTCCTGGATGTAGATATCGACGAACTCCACCTTCTCGGAAGGGCTGACCGTCGCCGCCACTGCAATCTCCCCATGAACCGTTGCACCTTCCCGGGGCGAAAGGAATTCCACAATCGGCGGTTTGTCCTCACTCCATGCGGAACCGGCAAGGAGAAAGCACACTAGACTCGCCTGAACTATCGAAGGAACTGATGGTTTCGCCATGCCTATCCCCCCCTGCAACCACGGTATGCGTCGAGATCGGCCGGTACGGACATAACCGACGGTGCCTGCTTGCCGAGGGCCCGGACCAGATTGGCAGGCGGGTCCACCTGCACGTAAACCCTATGTGCCCCCTTGAGCTTTGCAATATCCCATTCAGCGGTTACATTCCGGTGCTCAAGGGGGAGGAGCCTCTGGATTGTTTTCCGGGCAATTTCCTTCCCCCCTTTAGCAGGATCACCGTCATAAAATCTGACCACAATCTCTTCTGCCGGTGCGTGATCGTCCAGAAACAACCCATAGGATGCGGAACCGCCGAAGTTGCGGACAGTGGCCGCAACAGAGAGGGTCTCCGGCCGCCCACCGGACTTCTCGAAACGGATGAAACTGTCAGAAGGTATCCGAACGTCAGGGGGGCCGAGCACCCTGACCATCCGCGAGAAACTGTTGTTCCCCTTATCCGATTTCGCCACCCGGTTGTCCGGGTCAACAACGGCATATACCGGGACGCCGGGGTTGACGGTTCGTCCACCCACTTTTCGGGTGGCCTTCCAACGCACCGAGGCAAGAACACTTCCGCCCGCGGGAACGCGGGGGATCATCTCTCTGCCGATTTCAATGCCTCCATGGGAGAGCTCCCCCAGGAGAAACACAACCGGCACATTCACCGCCTCAACGGGGCCCCGATTCAGCACCCGAGCGCTCACGGTCACAACCTCCCCTTCAAGAGGCGTTTCGGAGGAAATCCTGAGCGGCAGATTATCACGCCAGACATAGGTAACGTCCACCGTACGCCCCCCCTTGCCACCATCGGAAAAGGCCAGCAGGTTATTTCCCGGCCTCAGCGCCGGCAGGCACCGGGGGTTATGGGCAACCACCGTCCTGCTTTCAAGATTATAGATTCCGACATCCCGAGGAGATTCGCCGGCACGCATCCTCAGCCGCATCAGATATGAGTATTTCCAGGGCACGGCCGTGGTCACCTGCTGGGTCAGATCGGTAACAACCGAAGCCTTCACGGTTCCCGTGCCGTCGGCATGCCAGAGGGGCAGCCACCGCTTGCCGTTGTCCGTCGAAATATCCAGATCCAGCGAATCGCCGGAACCACTCCGGAAAAACGTCCCGAGAATTTCCGCCTCCGGCATGAAGTAGGGGGTTTTGACCCGATAGACAAGCGTAGCTTCCTGCTTTGCACGGTTCGGGTGAAGATAGCCCGTTGCCGCTCCTTTCCAGTCAATATTCGCGGAACTGACGAGCCCGCTCCGACATTGGGAACGGTCCCTGAAGTCACGATGGAACGTGAAGAGGCCATTGCCGTAATACGGGGGCTCCCACGCGGGCTCCTTCCCTCCCTCTTCGCCCCGGTTGAGGCACCACTTCCCCCGGCTTTGCCAGTCAAGCTCCAGCACATCACCCTTTGCCATGGTGAAGTCGTTCGTATAAACCGGCGAACGGCCGTGACCGTTCGGGTGCATGGTCATGTAGTAGTACTTCTTGCCTTGCTTGCGTGAAGAGCCCTGCCGGAGCATCGTCCAGAGCCCCACATCGTCGTTGAGCTCATCAAGGCTTCCGATGGTCCGGTTGCCCTTCAGGAGATAGTAAGCCCGGACGTCCGCGTCGATGTAATGCCAGCCGTTGTCGTAGTAAACTTCCGTCGCGGCGTGGTTGCCGATATTGACATGCCGGGCACGGAGCCCCGCCGTCCACCAGAGGGGCTCCAGCACCGCCGCATAGGTTCCGCAGTACCCGTAACCGTAAACGTTCAGGTGCTCAAGTCCATCAAGGCTCGTTCCCCACTTCCCGTGATAGCAGGAGTTCATGACGAACCGCCAGAGGGCCAGGGCCTTCTCCCCGGGAGTCATTTCCGGCGTCACGACATCGGCAACTATGGATTCAAGACTTGAGCAGTCAACGGAGCCCCCAACCCGGAGCCGGGGGGTAAGCGATTCCCCTTCTTCCACGGCAAAACGGATCGACAGATTCTCGATGGGGGAATCAGGAGGTATATCGATGGAGAACGAATTATGGGGGGCCGTAATGCGTTCCGTGTGGCTCCGGAGGTCACTCTCCAGAGCCAGGTCAGGAAGCCCCGACTTGGCAGAACACGCCGCTCCTCCCACCAGAGGAAGCAGTGAAACCATGACAACGGCCGGTATCACCCGCCGCATGGCTTTCATCTCCCCTTACCGGCCACGATGCTGAATTCGAACAGAGACTGCCGTCCCGTCAACGGCGTTTCAAAGGTGAGCGTTCCCTGGTCGCTGGCCTTGGCAGTGGCAATAACCCTGCCGTCCTGACGCACCTGATACTCCCGGCCTGCCTTGAGATCGCAGAGAAGCTGCCAGACCGTGCCGGTACCGGAAAGGGAGTAGCGCCCCTTTGTCAGGAAATCCGCCCCCTTGGCGAAAAAAACTGCCCGGGCCCCAACCAGCGCCCCGTAGAGCATGCCATCAGGGGATTCAATCAGGACTGGCTCACGTCCGGCCTCACCATGAAGTGATGGATGAAGGACATTGAGGAAATTATCCGATTTAGCTGGTTTCTTTGGACTCACCTCAACCCGCCAGAGGCCGTACTGGTTGCCGTCACCATAGCTGTATCCAAATCCGTAGCCCCAAGGATAGTTGATGCGAGCGGCATCATCGTCCCGGTCAACCCCCTCAACACCCATGTGCCTGAACTCCTGGATTACCCGCGCACCGGCTGGGATATCGTAACCGGGCGATGATTTGGTCGCTCTGACACAGTCCAGCAGCTTTGCAGGGTTTTGTCCCGGCCTGGTCCTTCCGTCACAGAAATACGCGACCCTGTCGCCGAATGTTTTACCCGAAGCGTGGGCGGCAGGCGGCCAGACCAAATAGCGGTCGAATATCTCCCTCTCCGGATTGGGGGGAAGAGTGGTGATGACAACCGTCGGATGCTCGGGCAATCCCGCGGTTGATGCAACGTCTATATCGATTGGGCCATTGTCCGTTGCGTTAAGCGGTTTTTTGAGGATCGTTTCCATGGAACCGCCCAACCGCCGCACCACGCGGTTTTCTCTCTTCGGCAGGAGCGTCGTGGTTGTCAACTGTGAACGTTTCTGCCTTACCGTTATCCGGCTCGTATTCTCTGAGCGCTGTATACCGCCGTTTTCCGTCCCCGCGGTAACTCTCGCAGTACCGTCGAACTCGGGCCGGGCCCTCAACTGCAGGAGCCACAGCTTCTTGAAATCAGGCTTTGTTGCCTCCACCCGGTCGAATACCACGAAATAATCGTCGTCACCGCGAGGGGAACGGAGATAGACAAATTCACGCTGCACCAGAGCTACCTTCGCCTTGTTCTTCCCGCTGGTCACCTCCGTGGAATTGTAGGCACGGGTAGCATCGGCAGCGGTGTAGACATAGCGGTCACTGCGCTCGAAGCGGGTCAGCCCGCCGATGTCGCGATAGTTGCCGTTAGCCGTGCCGCCGTACCCCCTCCCCCATTTACTGTCCCAGTATGGGGTAAGACGCTGCCCCCCGTCATTGGCCCAACCGTCGAAATCCTCCTTCGGGTCATAGACCAAGAGGTTGTTGGTGGACACCGTCCGGGTGAAGAAATTGGCAGCCTGGGGCCACCCCGGATTTTTATCCCCAAGGGGGCCCCCCTCGTACCAGCACATGTAGTTGCCGGAGCGCGCCAACGCCAGCTCTTCCCCCTTGGTGATCATGAACGCAAGGCTGTCGTGGTGCATGTGGCCATGGTAGTAGAAGGGCTCTGCCTTGAAGAGGGCAAAGGTGGCGTCGGGATCGTCCCAGGCGCTCCGCATGGCCACCCACCCGATACCGGCTTTTTTGTCGAACCGGTCCCGGTCGATTGTGCCGGCCTTTTCATCCCATCCGAGGGCTTCAGCAAGGGGGAGACCGATTTCCTTAGGACTCCGCGGAGGGATCGATTCATCAAGCAGCACGAAGGATACAGGATTTTCGGCCTGATACGGAATGCCTCCAAAGGCCTCCTTGACAAGCCACATATAGAGGCTTGCGGTCTTTTCGTCCCCCCGGCGGCGGAATTCGGCGGCGGTAATTGCCATGTTAGTAGCAAGGGCATTCCCGATTGAGCCATACTCCGACGTTGTCGAAGTCCAGTTATCATGGAAGGTGGCAAAATATCGGGACGGTCTGTTGGAGTTGCTCCGTTCGATGGCAAATGGTAGGAGCGCCTGGATGAGCTGGTTGGGAAGCCGGGCAAAGACTTCCTGATCGAAGAAGAATGCCGACTTTGTCGCCGTAGACAGGGCCAGGAAGGGGTTAAATGTTCCTCCCAACTGAAAAATATAGTAGGTCCCGTCAGCGAACCCACCATCACGCCCGGAAACCTGCTCCATGGCCAGATTGTCCCGCAGCGTATCCCGGATGGCAGGCACAAGAAGTTTTTCAGCGTATGCGTCATCAATGCCGTCGCCATAAAAAGCCAAGGCGGCTATGATCCCCTCAGGTCGGGGAGATGCTCTAAAACCGTGGGTCTTCTCGTTGTGAACCCGAATTTCTTTCCCGATCTTCTTCTTACAGAAATCAACGAACGCCTGCTTTTCATCATGCGTCAGTGCACCATTGGCCCAGTCATACAGTACTGCCAGATCATCGGGCGAAGCCTTGCCAACATGGATGGCGTCCATCAAAGCCTTGGCGGCCATCCGTCCGTAATCATCCCGGGACATCTTCGCCCCGAGGTCCGGTCCAATCCCCATGGCGTAAAAGAGCGCCGCCTGCCTCCCCCCCAACCTCTGGTGCATCAGGCTCCACTGCTTCGACTTGGACGTTAGCGCTTCCTCCTTGAGATTTGGAATCCGCTCAGGCGTCAGGTAAATCCGCGGGTGACCTTTGCGGATGGCCGCAACGACCTTTTGCGCCTCCCCCTCAGCCCACGACCGTGTTGCCCCCTCCGACTCGGAGGAGGCGGTCTCGCGGCACGCAAACAGAAGAACAGCGAGTGACACCGTCAGCAGCAGAGTAATAAACGATTTCGCGGCGACTGACGTGGTCACGGTTTTCATGGAGTACCTCCAAGGGCAGCCTGATAGGTCCGTTCCTGCTCCTCGCACAACCGGCTCCAGTCATAGCTGAAAGCGCATTCCCGCGCATTCCGCTCCAGGGATTCCCGTAAATCCCGGTTTTCAAGAATGGACAGCACTTCATCCGCAAACGCTTCCGGGGTATCAGCCACGAGAATGTTTTTCCCATGTTCAACCAGGAGTCCTTCGCATCCCACCGACGTCGATACGATGGCCTTACCCATCCCCATGGCATCCAGAATCTTGAGCCGCGTGCCACTGCCGATCCGTATGGGCACCACCACCACCCGCGCCTCGTCCACATAGGTGCGGATGTCGTCGACAAACCCGGTCACCGTCACCCGCGGATCGCCGGCAGCGGCATCGGCAATCTCCCTCGGGGGGGCTGTCCCCACAAAGATGAATTCGGAGTCAGGCTTCTGCCGACGGATAAGGGGGCAGATCTCGCGCCAGAAATAGAGGACCGCATCACGGTTGGTATGGACATCCATGTGCCCCAGCCAGAGCACCGAGTTTTCCACGGGAGTGCGCCCCATGGGCTTGAAGAACTCGGTGTTCGTCCCATTGGGCACCACGGAAATCGGCGTTGTCACCCCCATCTCCACGAGAACGTCCCGGTCCAGTTCGGAAACGGCAATGCACCGGTCGTAGCGGTTCACCATCTCCTTCTCGAACCGACAAAGTCTTCGCCACTGAAGCTTCAGAAACGCCCGTTTCAGAGGGCTCGGATCCGATTCGGCCCAGCGCTGGAGACGGACCGATTCCACATTATGATTGACCATGATTTTTGGCAACCGGGTAAACTCATTCAGATAAACCGACAGCGGAAGCATGTCCACATGGACAAGATCGATCTTTCCGGTCGCAATAATCTCCCTGATTTTAGCCCGCATGGCAGGAGAGTCGTATTTCGATGCCACGAAGGGAAGATCAGAGAGGAGGTTGCACCCCAGGGAAAAGGCCAGCCTGGCCCGGGACTGATCAACCGGAACCGGGAACGTGTGCACCTCTTTGCAGAAGCTCCTGAGGTGCTCGATGTTCTCCGGCTTCATCTCATGCTCGGGGTGCTGGATGAAGGTCACCAGGGTCACATTATGGCGGCGCGCCGCATCCCGCAGCGTGTGGTAGGTCCGCAGACTATGGCCGCTGATGAGTGGATAGGGACTTCTGGTGGAAAGGAACAGAACATTCATCCTTCATGGCCTCCTGACCGGATAATCCCCCGGTAAAGTTCCAGATACTCTTGAGCCATTTTTTCGGCAGAATAATGCTCTCTCACGCGTTCATATCCTTTCAGCGCCCGGTCGCGGGCCTTATCGGTATCTCCCTGGCTGCACAGTATTGCATCAGCCAGAGACCGGGCATCGCCGGGAGGTACAACAAGTCCCGTAATCCCATCCTGAATAACCGTGGGAATCGCCCCAACACCGGTGGCAATGGCGGGGACCCTTGCTGCCTGAGCCTCCAGCAGTGCCATGGGCAGCCCTTCACTGAGAGAAGGTAGCACAAAGAGATCGAAGCGGGGCAGAAGCGACGGAACGTCATCACGCCTCCCGGCAAAAACGACCCCATCCGCTATCCCCAGCTCCTGGGCCATTGATTCAAGACGCGCTCTCTCGGGTCCATCCCCAACCAGTAGACAGACAACGCCAGGGATAGTTTTGCGGAGGTTGCTCACGGCCTGCAGCAGATACTTGTGCCCCTTTTCCTCCGTAAGCGCTCCGACAGTGCCGATCACATAGGCATCATCGGATATTCCAAGCAGCCTTCCGGCGTCAGCCTTTAACGGCAAGGCACTGAATCGATTGAAATCGACCCCATTGTCTATGACCGAGAGGCGCTCCCTCTTGATCCCCAATGTCGAGAGCTGCGCTTCGATCCTTGGAGAAACTGCGACTACCCGCCCGGCTTTTCTGACCAGAAGGGCATCGAGCATTGCATAGGCAAGCAGCTTGAATCCGGCTCTCCGGCCATGGTTGGTAACGACCCAGGCGGCTCCGGTCCAGGACGCGGCGTAACGAGCATAGTAATTGCTCTTGTAGTTATGGGAGTGAATCAGCTGCACGCCACGCTTCCGGATCTCTTCCGTCAGCATGTCGGTAACTCCCGCGTCGAAGCGCCCCCCGCAGGGGACGGTCAGCGTCGGCAAGCCTGCACGGCGAGCGGCCTCCGCCAGTTCCGTATTGGGATTGCTGCTGTTTTTCAGGGCAGCTATCGTGACATTCATGCCGAGAGTACGGGACTGCGACGCCAGCTCAAGAAGTACCCTCTCGGCTCCGAAAAGGCCGGACGTGCTTATGACGTGCAGGATATTAAGAGGCTCTGGCGCGTGCATCATCAAAAGAAAGACGTGAGAGCCGGAGCCAGGGAATTCATGCAGCGCGACGCCACGTCCCGTGTCGCCTCAACACTATCCTTCACCGGAATATGCAACTGCACCTGGGCGCCGCTGGGACGATTGAACTGCATCTGCTGCTGAAGCATCTCCCATCTGAACGTCGAGTATTTACCGGTCATCCGGTCACCGGTTAAATAGAAGTAGTAAATTACCCGGACCGGTTCCGTAATGCCCAGCACCAGCCTGTTGAGATCGATCCGCTCCTGCCGGCCATCCTTCAGCGTCACGGTAACCGGAACGATGCGCTCATCAAGCACCTTCATGCCGACGCCGGTATTGCACGATTCGGGGTTGTGGAACCCGATCTTGTTATCGGGATAGTAGACCAGTGAGAGATACACATGGTCTCCCTGAGGGCCTTCATAATCACGACTCAGGATGTACTCAGTATCAAGGAGGTCCTTAATCCGGTCTTCAACGATAAAAGGGGTTCCCCTCCAGTCGCCCACCGTTAGGGGGAAATCCTCAAGATTCACCGTAACCGGCTTATTGGCCAGGTAGCTGTCGATCATGACAAAACCCGACGTGGCAAGCAGCAGCAGCACTATAATAATCGCTCTCATTCCGGACGCTCCAGAACTCTCATGAGGCCAAACATCACAACCATGCTGATAAAGAAAACCGCCAGACCCGATGTGGTGTGGAACCAGTGCTCCGGCGATGCCCACTGACCACCCAGCTTGTCGGCCACGAAAATCAGGGCACAGACCCGCAGCACGTTGGTGGCAATTGCCACCGGTATCGATATGAAAAAGAGGAGCAGCTTCTTGCCGATGCCGGCGCGTAGCAGATACGCGAACAGCGCCCCCATGGCCATAAGCGCGATGAGGGAACGGATGCCGCTGCAAGGGTCACCCACCGACAGGGTGGCATTCGTCAGATGAATCACCGACCCCTCACGCACAATGGGCATTCCGGACATCTCCATGATTGCCGTGCCCATGTTGGCAACCATCATCTTCAATGGAAAGGAGACAGCAGATATCACCCGCATCGGCAGGGGGAACATGAAGGCGAGAAACCCCAGTGGAAACGCAAGCTCCCTGGTAATTGCGGGGCCGTAGAGATAGAGGCAGAGACCGATTGCCAGGACCATCATCGAAAAGCCCGAGGTAAAGAAGGTATGGGTCCAGACACTCCCCACGTGGACCAGGAGCGCCCCTATGATCAGGGCCAGCCCCGTCCGCGAACTGGACTGGGGGAGTTCGGCCAGGTCCTTCCGTTTCAGCCAGACCAGATAGCCGCAGATGAACGGAATCAGATATCCGTGGGAATAGTGGGAATCGGGGTTGTCGTACCGCTCCACAAGCCACAGGAACGTCTCGTGGTAGGCATAGATAAAGAGCCCAAGAGACACAAGCCCCAGGAACATTCCTTTTCTGTCGGGCAGCAAGCTGCCTTTAACGGCCGTTTCCATCACAGCACCTCATACACACTCACAAGCTTTGACCACGAAATCACGAAATTTAGAAAACACGAAAGTTAAACCCAAAACAAAAGTCTTAACTCTTTGTTTTTAGTTATTTTACGCCTTTTTCGTGCTTTCACCCTTTCGTGCTTTCGTGAGAAGGTTTTAGATTCAAAAGCTTTATCCACGAAATCACGAAAGTTGGAAAACACGAAATTTAAATCCGAAACAAAAGTCTTAAATCTCTGTTTTTAGCTATTTTACGCCTTTTTTCGTGCTTTAAACCTTTCGTGCTTTCGTGAGAAGGTTTTTGCTTCATATCTTTCCAGTGCACAAGCGACCATACAGCTTCTCATGCGCTTCAACCATAGCCCGCACCGAGAACCGTTCCTCCGCCACCCGCCGGGCCGCCTTACCCATGGCCATTGCACGGGCCGGATCGTCGAGCAGCGCCCCCACGGCATCGGCAAGGGCTGCCGAATCGGCTGGCGGCACCACCAGACCGGTCACGCCGTCCTCCACCAGTTCAGGATTTCCCCCCACCCGCGTTGCCACCATCGGCTTGCCCACCGCCATGGACTCCATGATAACGTTGGAGAGCCCTTCGCTGGTGGAGCAGAGCACCGAAACATCGAGATGGGCCAGGATTGCTGGCACATCCCCCCGCTTGCCCAGGAAATGGAACCGGTCCGCAAGGCCAAGCTCCCGCACCTGCCGCTCGCAGCCCTCCCGAAGCGCACCATCACCCACCAGGATGAACCTGACGTCGCAGCGGTCCCGGGCCACCCTGGCAGCCGCTTCGATGAAATAACGATGCCCTTTGATCTCGAAATTGAAATTAGCCACCATACCCACCAGGCGGCCATCGAGCGGCAGCCCCAGTTCCGCCCGCGAAGGCCCTGAAGAGAGAGCCCCCGCCAGCGTGGCGTCCTCCATGGCGTTGTAGATGACCTGAATTTTGTCGGCAGGAAACCCCTCCCGACTTGCGGTCTCATCCTTTACCGCACGGCAGACCGCCACGAGAGCGTCACAGGAGCTGGAAGACGTGCGGAAAATCCGGTCATACACCGGCTTGCGCTTGAACCCCAGGTCTCGGCGCGACGTCACCCATACCGGCACCCCGGCAAGGCGCCGTGCCAGCCACCCCATCACCTCCGCCTTCTCGAAGAAGGTCTGGATAACGTCAACCTTCTCCTCCCTGGCCAGGCGGGCAATGCGGTAAATTTGGCGTAGACCGGAAAGAGAATAGAACTTCGCCGTCGGCAGGTGGTACACACGAGCGGGGCCAAGGGTCCCCTCAGCAAGGGGAACCCCGGACCGGGGCGCCAGTTGAACAACCAGCGGCCTGAACCGGGCCGGCTCCAGAGACGTTGCCAGGATACCGAGCTGCTTCTCCGCGCCCCCCTGCATGGGTGAGCCAAGGGGCGACAGAAACGTATCAATAATATACATGACCGTAATCGGACGGTCAGGGCTATTGTCTCTCACAATTCCGTCACCCATGAAGACTCGCAAGCTCCCCCATTGCAGAAAAACTGAAATCGCCCAACAAACGGTCCAGGCGCCGTTCCGTTTCCCGGAGGTTCACATAATGCCTGAACCGGTAATCGTGCCGGATTGCAATCCGCGGCTGCTCCGGGTCCAGCTCCCAAGGGTGGAGATAGAACACCAGCCCCCTCCCCTCGCCGTTGATCCGTCGCGCCAGATACCGGAAGAACGGATAGGGGAAGAGGCGGAAATACCCGCCTCCGGCCGCAGGGATATTCTTGCCGCCGATCCTCACCGTCGATAGCGGCAGTTCGACCAGACCATTGCCGAAACGGAACGGAGAGAGCGAAGAACCGGAAAAACCGTACCGGTCATGAAACGACGTAGGAAACACGCTGGAATCGTAGGTGAACCCCTCGTCCAGCAGCACATCCAGCGCCCAGGGGATATCCGGATTAATGGAAAACGACGGCGCCCGATACCCCCGCACCTGCGATCCGGTGAGCCCCTCCAGAATCTCCTTCGACCGCCGGAGATCCTGGCGGAACTCATCGGGCAACTGCTTGTAGACAAGCTCGTGCCCATACCCGTGGCTGGCGATCTCGTGCCCGGCAGCGGAAATCTCCCGCACCAGATCAGGGCACCGCTCCGCCACCCATCCGAGGATGAAGAACGTAGCCCGGGTCTTATGGCACTCCAAAAGGGCAAGGATTTTCCGGGTATTATTCACCACCCGAAGATCGCACGTATCCCAACTGTCAGCAGCAATGGCCCCCTTCAGGTTCTCCACCTGAAACCAGTCCTCTATGTCAAAGCTTAAGGCATTTATCATTCAAATTCTTTGTCCACGAAATTACGAAAATTGGAAAACACGAAATTAAACCCGAAACAAAAGTCTTAAATCCTTGTTTTTAGCTATTTTATGCCTTTTTTCGTGCTTTCAACCTTTCGTGCTTTCGTGAGAAGGTTTTAGATTCAAAGGATTTAATCACGAAATCACGAAATTGGGAAAACACGAAATAAAACCCTTAAATCTTTAGACTATTACTTTTTTATGCATTTTTTCGTGCTTTCAACCTTTCGTGCTTTCGTGAGAAATGTTTTCCGGTTTTACAAAACCACTCGTTTCACTTCCAGGATGGATTTTGAGAAATTCATCAACAATCCCAGGTTAAGCCCCGTAGCTTTCAGATATGATCGCAACTGCGCAAAATGGGCATCATTCAGCTCTTTAACGGCCTTAAGTTCAACAACTACCTGTGAATCGACAAGAAGATCCAGACGATGAGTACCGACCACATTACCAAGGTATTCGACGAGAATCTGCTTCTGAGCTTCGGCAGGTATTTCCCTCCTCGCCAGTTCCAGCTTGAAAGCCTCTTCATACACGCTTTCCAGAAACCCAGGGCCAAGGGTTTTATGCACCTCAATCCCCGCCCCAATAATCTCCCTGCTGAGACCCTCAAAGTCCATCATTACCTTCCATTACAAAATCGGTATCACGAAAGCACGAAAGTTAGAAAACACGAAATTTAAACCTTGAAAAAGAAGTTCGAAGTGTTTCGTGCCTTTTTTCGTGCTTTCAACCTTTCGTGCTTTCGTGAAAAGTTTTTCAAACATAATTTTTTAGTTTTTAATGCCTTTTTTCGTGCTTTCGTGATCAGTTCTTTCTGCCTTTTTTATTTCCGCACCGTTTCCCACGTAACCATCTTCTGCCCGGCAAGGGTCTTGAAAAACGCGATCAGCGATGCGGTATTGACGATGCAGAAATAGAGTGGCACCGCGGCGGGTTTGAACTTCTTCCCCATCCGGTCGGCGGCAAGCCCGGCCAGGGCCAGCAGGTAAAACGCCACCTGGATCACAAAGGTAATCACGTAGAACTGCCTTTCGAGCAGGAACGCATTTGCTACCAGCAGTCCGATGAGGAAGAACGGAATCAGCCACCGGAGCACCTTGTGGGAGATGAGCTGAAAGGAAACAAAGGGAAAACGGAAGGGGTTCAGAAGTCCCCGGGCGAAGAGGATGCCCCGCATGGCCCGGGTGATGACCCGAATCCGCATCCGGAACTCCTCATGGGATTTCTCCGTGGTCTCCTCGTAGGCCACCGCCTCTTCTTCGAAAACTACCCGATACCCCCGCCGGATCACCATGAGGGGCTCCACCAGGTCGCTGATGATGTCGCCGGGGAGCGGCACGTAGGCAGCCGTCCGCACCGAGTAGATGCAGCCGCAGCAGCCCGAAATGGTCCTGATCCGGGTCTGCATGCTCTTGATGAAGTTCTCGTACTTCCAGAAGAGGATCGAGCCGGTCCCCACCGGAGCGCCCGTGGGGTTCACGTACTCGTAGCGCCCGCTCACGGCCCCCACTTCCGGGTCGTTGTAGTTGCGCACCAGCGTGCGGATGGCATCCTTCTCGTAGACGGTCGTGGCGTCGGAAAAGATGATGACATCGCCGGTGGCCACCTTAACCGCCTCATTCTGGGTGGCGGTTTTCCCCACCCTCCCCTCGACCCGCTTCAGAACCACCCCCTGATCGCGGAACTCGCGCACGATCTCGTCGGTGCGGTCGGTGGAGCCATCGGAGGCCACCATCACCTCAAGCTGTTGCCGGGGATAGTCAAGGGCCAGAACCTCCGTCAGTTTCTTGCGGATGTTTTTCTCTTCGTTATAGGCAGTAATGAGGAAGGTCACCCGAGGAGTTATGTCGCCACGATCAAGGGGCCTTTTCACAAACAGACCGATGAGCGGTATCAGCAGCGCATAGCCGAAATAGGTGTAGAAAATGGTGGCGACCAGTAACCAGAAAAAAAATTCACTCATACCGCAATCCTGGAATTTGAAATATGCACCTCTTCAGGCTCTGTTGCAACAGGACGAGACACTGACGAAGCAGCCGCAATGCGGGCGTTGTACTGGTCGACTAGTGCCCACAAAACCCAATAGATCCCGCCAAGTTGGAGGTATGTCCACCGATCGCCAAAGAAGTTGGAAACCATCGACGCAACAACGGCGCAGGTAAATCCGAACCCCAGGGCCTTGATGATTTCTTCATCGGCATTCTTGTAAAGTTTCCAACCACTCCGAAAGGCAAGAACATAAAACCATAAATACAGAGAAAGCCCTATGATTCCTTCCTCAGCCATGAACTTTATGTACACATTATGGGTATCCCAGCCGGTAAGATACTGATAGGTGTTGTATCCCTTGCCGGTGATAGGATTTTCAAGGAAATACCCCAGAGCCTTATCCCAGATTTCGGTTCTCTTGGCTGTCTCAAGCTCTACGCCGCCAACAGAAACTACATCGCTTCGGGCCCCGTCCTCTACGATGGTATTCTCAATTCGCTCCACTACCGACAGGGGGAGAATTGCCTTCCAAGAGATAAGGAATGCCACAATGACGATGAGTAGCCTGCGCTCCTTCAAAAAAGCAATAAAGATCGAGGTAAGAAGTATCGCAACATAGGCTCCGCGAGAGTAGGAATAGAGCGCGCAATAGGTGCTGCCGATCATGAAAAAAACATAAGCGATGCGCCGTTGTACGTTCTTGTCGACGAAAAAGACCCCCATCACGAAGAGCATGTGAATAGCGTGAAAACCTCCCATCTCATTGGGACCAAGATTGACGAGGCCACTCACCCTGCTCTTGAGACTGTCATAGTGTTCACGTTTCACCCATTTGAACGTTTGCTGGAAACGTACATCCGCCAGCAGAAAAGTCCAGAAAAGCAGGATAAAGAGCCACTTCTGCCACACCCTCTCCCGCAGGGCGTAATAGGTGATAAGGTACAACAGCGGCATGATCATGTAGTTCTTCCAGTGAGCATAACGGCTAATGTTTAACTCGCCCATCATGCCATCGAAGTGGGAGGAACCAAGGATGAGGCTGATAAACGAAAACAATGCAAAAATCGCAAGCGGCTTCTGAAGAGGACTTGGGCCGAGTGCCGGCACCTCGTCTTCGCGCTTCTGAATAAATATCCCCAGCAACATCGCTATGATCGTAAAGTCCACTAGGTTATTGGCCAGCGGCAGTTCCGACTTGAGCACCTTGTCAATGACCACATAAAGCGGGATTAGCGGCACTAGGAAAAGTAGTCCGATGGCGCTGCGGCTCACAGCCGTGGCAAGGATTACTGGACCTGCCATGGCATAGACCACATATGGGACAACTTCGCTTAAACCAAGCCCTAACATGCCATATCCCCATTCCTGACACTACTTGCTTTGCCGCGTAACACTAGTCTAAGCATTTCACCTGCCATCATCCAGACAGGGCTCCTCGCCCCAATTCTCTTGACCGCATAAAGGTCGGTCGATCCCGCATGATTCGCACCATAAAGCACAGTTGAAACAGTATCAAAACCAATTTCCCGGCAATAACTCCGCAGTTCTTCGCTGAAATCCTCTGCTCTGCCGTTCGGGTATGCAAAATGGCGAACCGGTTTACCAAGTTGCTCCTCCAGAATCGTCTTGGAGAGAAGAATGTCTCGCTTCGCTTCTTCAAGGGGGAGACGGCTCAAGATGGGATGAGAGTGGCTATGGGCGCCAAACTCGATGCCGTGGCTCGCCATTTCCCGTATTTCGTCCCAGTTGAGCATCTTTCGGTCACACGCATCGGCCGGGTTTACACCGAGCACGGCAAAAAGTTCTTGGAGAATGCATTTACGCGCAGAGTCAGGAACTTCCTTGAGAGCCTTGGCAATGCGGACATTAATGTGCTCCTTCTGTGCCTTGGTCTCAATGGACACTGGATCCTCACCCCACAGTGACGACAGACGGAAAAAAGTGGTCCGGGTCTTAAGCAATGCATATTCGATCTGGTCAGGCCATGTCATGCCGTTGGTGCCTATAAGCCCCGTAGCGACATAGACAATTGCCGGAACCTGATACTTTTTCAGAATCGGTAAGGCAAGCGTGTAATTGTCAAGATATCCGTCATCAAAGGTGATAACCACCGAAGGCCGGCCGCCACCCTTACCACTGTTGATCGTATCGGCAAACTCATCCATGCCGATAATTCTATAGGTATCCTTGAGAAAGCGGATCTCCTGCTCGAAATCTTCCAGACAATGATGTACCACCGGCCCTTTGTCGAGAAAAGTTGCATTACAACTGACAATCTGATGGTACAGGAGTTGGATGCATCCACTGGATTGACCAATCAGCTTCGATACGCGTGACCTGTACATGAGGTAATAGAACAAGTTTCTTAAATGAGTTTTCACTGACATCAACTATTTTCTGTCTCGAGACATTTTAATTTTTCCGTTCAGTACCAAAGGGAAATTGTAGTTAAGCAGAGCAGACCAGCCACCCTTAACAACGACCGAATTTTTGTATCCCTTTTCAATCAATACAAGTGCAATCCCGGCACTTGCGCCTTCACCTGCTCACAAGCAGTAAGTGATTAGTTTCATATCCTTGTCGAAGGGCAACTCCGTATTTCTGAGATATTCAATATCCTTTGCCCCATCATTTGGAATATTTACTGATCCTAATATATGTTTCCGCGCGTAGGCTTCGGGTGGATTGGCATCAACGAAGATGGCGTCACCGGTCTTGAATATCTTGTAGGCTTCGGCCGCCGATATTCTCGGGGCCTCGTCATACTTGGCGTACGCTGCCCCCCCTATAAGCGTAAGGAGCACGAGCACGCTTGCTATCGAAACAGCCTTTATTCTCATCATACTTTCACCCCCTTGCAAATCTGGCTTGATATGTTGCTACTGCCGCTGCTCTGACATCCTTTTCCGTCAACAGAACCAGGGAAACAAAACTAACAATGATTACGAGAGATTTAGTTGTTGCTATCAGAAGACTGCATTCTCCTGTTATTCTAGCAGTCAACCAGAACAAAACCGCCGCAAAGACGAAATACTTTATTATAAGTGTCTTATTAATCCTAAAACTCAACTCTTTAAAAGAGTAATGTTTAACCAGCAACAGGTAAACAGTATACGACACTAACGTAGCTTGCGCAGCTCCGGTAATACCGTTTATCGGTATCAGAATCAAATTCAGGATGATATTTATAGCGCATGAGATTAATTTCAACTTCATCAAGACGCTAGTTTTCTTGTTTATTATCAGCCCTGCATTGATTATTACCTGGAAAGAATAAAGAGCATTGGCCACTACAACATAGGGCATGATTTGATATGCAGCCTCATACTTTGCAGACGCCAATAGAATCATAAGTTCCTTGCCGACCGCTATAAAAACCAATACAGCAAAGACCATGAAAATGTAATAGTATTTAAAGGTTTTTGACAAAAAAAGTCGTGTGTCCTCTTCACCCTTTGTCGCATGGATATTCAAATATATCGGATCTATGGCATTATTGACAGGGTACATCAATACTTCCACTACATAGGTCGCCAGGTTATAGCCGGCTGTGTAGACGCCAAGGGCAGCACCACCCAAAATATATTGAATCAAGTATCTATCAGCATAGGTCAATACCAGATGCGTTATTTCCGACATGGAAAGAAAAAACCCATAAAAGATGCTTTTCTTGAACAAATCTTCCGAGAACATTCGTGGGCTTATCGTATATTTTTTGTTTATAGCTAAAACAATTATGGCTATGGTAGTCAATAGCACCAATGCTTGGGTGGCTAAATATATCTCTACCGTTTTTGATATAACGAACAGGGCCAATACGCCCAAAAGTATGGTTCCATACCTGAAAGCAATGTTTGTCGCAATGTAGTTTTTTATTTTTTGCTCGGCCCTCAACATACCCTGCATCACACTGTATAGACTCATCAATATAACCAGAAATGGTATTGTAGTTATCAAATAAATGTTTCTCACGCCAAACAGATCAAAAAAAGCATTGATTAGGAACAGTACCAACGCTACTACTATGGCAATGGCTGCATATCCAAAAATCATAGTAGAATAGTATTCAGACAACTTGCCGCTTTTTTTATATTCTGGAAAGAACCTCACGGTAGAGTTTGTCGAACCTACTTTAGCTATGGCAGTTGCAAGCATTATGGTAGTAGTCGCAAGACCGAGCAGTCCATAATTCTCGACCGAGAATATTCGTGTCAGCACAGGAAAGGAGATGAATCCTGCGGCCATTACTGCAATCTGACCTAAAAAATATTGTGATGACTGTTTGAACAGTTTTTTGCCGTCTGTCATAAGTAGAGGAAAATCAGAATCGTTCTGTTTGACATATCAGCTCCTGGACCATCGCGTCCAGGTGCAGCCCCCGCAGGCTCTGATGCACGGGAATTCCGAATACTTTCTGCTTGAGTTGAACAGCCTCGGGGAACTCATCCCAACGGACCGCGGGGTGGAATCCCCCCCACCAATCATATCCGGCGTACCCCCTCTCCTTCAGTTCTCGGTAGATTTGGTCTCGTTCTTCCACAAGTACCGGAAAGAGAAGCGGGCAGACACCATCGGGAAGAAAGCGGATCGGTAGCACGAATCGTTCATCAGAGCCAAACCGTTCAAGCAAGTACGAGAAATTGGCCCTGCGGCGCATCTTGATATCAGAGAATTCCGCGCCGCTGATAATTGCGCTGGAAGTCTTCGACATCCCCCAGTTCCTGACTTCATCTTTAAAGGTGTTGCCGCTCGGGTAAACGAGATAATCTCCCCTGTCCCGCAACACCTTGTGTACCCCCCTCAGGCCCAACCGCGCCAGACGTGTCACCATAAAATTGAGGGTACATGCGCCGCGGACCAGCCCCCCCGTTCCCTGGGCCATGTCCGTTGAGCCGCTGCAGAGCATTTCGGACAGGACATAATAGGTGGCAAAACTGTTGGGCTGAGACTCCCCCTGCCGTTCAAAAGCCAAGGCTGGATTATTAATGAGCAGACAGCCGCCATCGGGAAGAGGAAGTGTTTTGCGGATACTGAAGATTGCCATATCACCCGTTGAGCCGAGGGGAATGTCGCCATCGTTGCTGAGCAATGCGTGGGCGCAGTCTTCGATAAGAACAATCCCCCGCTCAGTGCATTCCCGCCGAATGTTCTCTAGGCGCTGAGGAAACCCTAGGTAGTGGATTACAAAGATCGCTGCCGTCTCCGGCCGAATGCGAGCCAAAAGATCATCTTCATCTATGGAAAAGTCGGTCTTGACCCGGTACCAGTCGATCTTAGCCCCGGAGCGCACGACCGGTTCGACCTCAACCCAGCAGTTATATGAAGGCATGAGAATCGACTGTTGAGGAGAAAGATTCAGGGCATCAATTGCTGCCGCAAGGGCATACCGAGCAGAGTAAAAATACTCACATCTGCCGGTATTAAAGGGAAACACCTCCTGCCGGGGACGATCGACTCGGGTGGTCAGAATTTCCCATGTCAGTGATGGCTTGCTGCTAACCTTCATGCCCTTCTTCCTCAAGCCTTTTGCCAAATCGTTTCAAAATCGGGTTGACTTTAGTGTAGGCAAAATGGGCCAAAGCGCCCTTGATGGTTTTGTTAAACAGATAAAAATTGGTGTAATTCCCCTTAATTTCTGCCCAATCAGACTTGTAGGTTTCGTTGCCGGGACCAAAATCCACCATTTTGACCTGCTCGCTATCCATCAAATACTGCAAAACATGATTAAGGAGAACCAGTCCCACGCTGTACCGCTTATACCGTGAGTCATAGGCAGTCTTCAGGAAGAAACATTTGTCTCCACATAAAATGCGATACTGTGCTGCTATCGGTTGCCCATCAAGATACATCAAGGCCAGCAGCAAGTTGTTGTTTTGTGCTGCGACGTCACCAAGATCAACATGAAAACCGGGTCCCAGGTGCTCAGCTTGTTTCCAGCTTTTCTCATAGACGTTGCAGTAATCCGCCATATATGCAGCAGCTTCGTGGCCTTTAACTATCTTGATTTCAATAGCACCCAGTTCTCCGAGCTTTTTATTCCTTCGTTTAATTTCCTGTCGGACACCCTTGTCCCTGCTTTTCAAATACCCGTCATAGGCCAAGCCTTCACAGGGAAGCCGCCAGTTGCAGTCGACAACTTTATATAGCCAGTTACCCCCACAATTACAGAAAAGTTCTTCGGCTTGGGAATACAGTTTCCCATCGTAAATCGGACCAATTTGGGCTATATCCCAACCGGGAATTTTTCTTAGCGCCTCAAACAAAAACGCCCCAAGCCTTTGCTTGCTCTCTGATCTGTCAATTATCAAAGATCTCAGAGGCGAATAGGCATTGCCTATGCTCTCCAGTTTCCTTACCGGTATCCTCTTGATTGTCTCCACTTTACCGAGTAAAGGCGCAATTGCGACCAGTTTGGTACCTTTATAAACGGTTACAATGCACAGGCTGCTATATTTGAGGAAATAATTCAGCCACAGGCCGTACCACCCGTGACTCATGAAAAAATATTCGTCACGATACTGCGAAGCAAGCGCATCCCATTCTTGCTGAATACTGCTGAATCCGTTTAAATTGTCGATGATAACTACAGAATATTCTTCTGACACGTCAGTCCTATTTATGAGCACTTGCGGAATCGGTATTTTTCTTCACCAGCGGCAGAATCTTCTTCATAAGAATGGCGGCTATGCATCCAGTCACTGATTTGTTGTATGCATTGATGCCGAGTCTGTTTCTTATAGACGGTGTCCATTCCTGCTTGTACGGTTCGTCCCCCCTCAGATAATCCACATACGCAACCCGATCATTGTCAATGGCATGCTGGAACATCATCGAGGTCAGTATCTTGCCGGGGCTGTGCTTCTTGTACTCCTCGTCATAGAGAACGTCATAGATATAGGCTCTGCCATCCGCAACGATCCACTTCTGAACGGCAATGGGAGTCCCGTCATAGGAGAGAATACCTAGCCTGAGCCACCCCTTGCCCGCAACTACATGCATGAGTTCACGATTGAATTCCCGATCCGTCTCGGCAGCTTTCCAACTCTTAGCCCGAACGGCATCGTACACATCGAGGCACTCATCAAGCGAAGCAGCGTCCGTTATGATCTGAAAAACAAGGGAGCCGTTCTTTTCCAGGCGACGCCGGCAGTAATTGATATCCTTGCGGGTGCTCTGGGGCAGCCTCTCGAAGAAGCCGTCAAAGGAGGCATCCATCACATCGCAGAAGCGGTTGGCACAACTGACATAGGAGCGGAACGAAAGCCCCTGGCGTTTAAGGAGATTCTCCATGTTGCCGCCGTCATCGGACCCGGATACCGGCTCAAGCTCAAGAATATCCCAGCCGCCGAAGGTTCTGCGGAGGTATTCAAGCACAAGGATGGTAACCTCCCGCTGCATAGTATCGTCTGCTTCCCCGAAAACGATCCCTTTCAGGGGCGATCGGTTGCCGCCAATGAACGAGATAATGCGGGCCGGGACAACTCCCTTATAACGCTCCGGGCGGACCGAGAACGGAGCGACTGCCACCAGAGCGTCGTCGCGCCGCACCGTGAGGATATGAAGCGCACCTGTCTCACCGTGGCGAAGGCAAAGATCGAACCACTCCCAGCAAAACCAGGGGGTGTAGAAACCGTTGACCTCGGCAAGATGATTCCACTCATCACGGATCCCCTTAAAAGCTCCCGGATCGGTTATGGCGGTTATGTCGAAACAACCACAGTTCATCGACGCCCCATTTCCCCCATCAACCGGCAGGGACGAACGTCCTTCCCCTCAACCAAAAGCTCGCACGGCTCCCCATGCCCCAAAAAGAGCAGTGGACTCGCACTGTACCCATAGCTCCCCGAATTCAAAAACCCGATCAGATCCCCCACCGCCGGTGCCTCCACCTTCACCCCCTTCCCCATCAGGTCGAGGGGGGTGCAGAGGGGGCCGACAAGGGTGCAGGATATTCGTTCCGCACCGGGCCGCGAAAGGTTGCGGACAAGATAGTTCTTCCTGATGGTCATGCCGAGATTGCCCGATGCCGACAGGTGGTGGTTCATACCCCCGTCAAGCACATAGAACTGCTCGCCCCGCGACAGCTTCTCGCTCACCACTCGCGTGACGTAGATTCCTGCCTCGGCCACCAGAAACCGCCCCAGTTCCAGGAGGATGCGGGGTTTTGTCCCCGTGGCCTCGCGGTACCGGTCGAACTCTGCCCTGAAGAGGACGGCCAGCTTGTCCAGATCAAGCCCCGGATGCTCTTCGTAGTATGAAACGCCAAGCCCGCCGCCGATATTGATGACCCGGCACTCCATGCCGCAGTCGGTGGTGACCCGGGCTGCGATGGCCAGGGTGTTGGCCAGGTTCTGGGCCAGGGACTCCTCGTTCAGGCACTGGGTGCCGGCGTAGATGTGGATTCCCTTGAAGTCAAACGCATCGGTGTTGGCCTTGATGAAGTCCAGGGCCACGGGAAGTTCTTCCTCGTCGATGCCGAACTGGGAAGCCTTACCCCCCATCTTCACCGCAAAGTCTTTGATAAGGAGCTGGGGGTTGACCCGCACCAGGATGGAGGCCAGCGGCGAACCGGCCCGGACCAGATCGCGCAGGTCGTGAAGTTCGCGCAGGGATTCGACGCTGATGCAGCCGACCCCAGCCTCCAAGGAGCGGTGCAGCTCGTCGCGGGTTTTGCCCGGACCGGCGAAACTGATGCACCCGGCGTTGTACCCCGCTGTGAGGGCCCGCTCCAGCTCGCCGGACGAGGCAATGTCAAGGCCGTCCACTTCGGTCCGCATGGCTGCCAGGAGTTCCCGGTTCGGGTTGGCCTTGACAGCGTAGAGGAGTTCTAGGCTGTCGCCGAAGGCCTTGCGGATGACGGCACACTTCCCCTTCACCGTCTCCAGGTCGTAGAGGTAGAAGGGAGTGCCGTAGCGCTCGGCAAGCTCCTCGAAGCAGAAGTCACGCAGACAAGTTTTGCCGTTTCGTTCCGTCAGGTTCATCAATTCTTCCCTGCCGCCAGCCACTCTTTCTTGATCCCCGAGCGGTCGATCTTGCCGTTGGCGGTTTTCCTGAACGCCCTCTCGAAGTGGATCTCCTGGGGGACCATGTAGGTGGGGAGCCGCTTGCGGCACTCTTTGAGCAGCTCCTTCTTGTGTTCCTCCTCGTGTTCGGTCTCCATGACTGCCACGATGATCTGGTCGCCCGACTCCACCTCCTTGCCGAAGACAACCACGTTGCTCACGCCGGGCAGGCCGATGAGCACCTCTTCAACCTCGGTGGGACTCACCCGGTAGCCGGAGGTCTTGATCATCTCGTCGCGGCGGGAAACGTAGTAGAGGAAGCCGTCCTCGTCCTTCTTCACGATGTCGCCGGAGTAGACGACGGTCTCGTGCAGGTGGGGCTGATCGTGGAAACGGGGGTTCTTCCGGAAGATCACCTTGGTCTTTTCCGGGTCGTTCCAGTAGCCGTGGGTGATGAGGGCACCCCGGTGGACCAGCTCCCCCTCTTCGCCCGGGGCGCACTCTTCGCCCTTGGCGTTCACCACCAGGATCTCCACGTTGGGAATCCCCTTGCCTATGGAGTCGGGCCGGCGGTCCAGCTCCTCGGGGGGGAGGAAGGTGGAACGGAACGCCTCGGTAAGCCCGTACATGAGGAAGAGCCGGGAATTGGAGAAGAACTCTCGGATGCGGGAAACCATGATCCGGGGCACCTTGCCGCCGCTGTTGGTCAGGTAGCGCAGGTGGGGGAAGTCGGAGTTATAGTTGAGCTTGATCTTGTCGTTGAAGAGCTTGGCCCAGATGGGGGGCATGCCGGCAAAGCCGGTAATCTCTTCCTTGACGAGAAGGTCCAGAAGATCTTTGACCATGACGAACTGGTGCAGCACCAGGGTCGCGCCGTGGAGGACGGCGGTAGTGGCCTGGTTGAGGCCGTAGTCGAAGTTTAAGGGAAGGACGCTGATAATCCGGTCCTTTTCAGTGATTTCCAGATAGGTGCTGACGATCTCGGCCCCGTCCACAACGGTGCTGTGGGGCACCACCACCCCCTTGGGCATGCCGGTGGAGCCGGAGGTGTAGATGAGGCAGGCGATGTCCGGGGAGAAGCCGGGAACCGGCGTGTGATCAGCCGGGAGCGTTGCCTTGAGCTTGGGCCAGCAGGGGTGCCCTTCCCGGTCGTGCTCCGGCTCGTCCACATGGATGAGCTTTCCGGGCGCCGCCAGGTGGTTCTTGCGGAACAGCTCGCTGGTGGTGATCATGAGCTGGATCTGGCAGTCGTTGACGATGTACTCGATCTGCTCTTTCTTGAGGATCGGGTTGATGAAGACAAAGACCGCCCCTGCCAGGGTGGCACCGAACATGGCGGTGAGCTGCTCGATGGACTTGTCGAGATAAATGCCGACCCGCTCCCCCCGCTTGATGCCGAGACCGCGGATGAGCCCCTTCATTTTGAGGGCCTCATCGAGGAGCTGGGCATAGGTGATGGTCCGGTCGTGGTGCTTCACGGCCACCTTGTCGGGCAGCCGGGCGGCGGTGTCTTCCAGCAGATGGCCGAGCAGGTACGGTCTCAGGCTCATGCCTCCCCCCTCTTGGATGTGATCAGGCTTGAAATGGCCGCAACCGTTCCGAGCTTCTCTACGGTCATATCATCCATTTCGAACTCGACGCCAAAGGACTGCTCGATGAAGGTGACCAGATCCATGACCCCCATGGAGTCGATAATCCCCTGCTCGATGAGGGGGGTGCCCGAAGTCACGTCGGCATCGAGGGTGTCTTTGAAGTAGGTGATGAGTTGGGTTTCGATGGTCATGCTCAGTACCTCGGAATAGGATAAATAGACAAAAAACATCTCACGAAAGCACGAAAGGTTGAAAGCACTAAAAAAGGCTAAAAAGCAAAAAACAGAAAAAAAGGTTTGGTTGTTTAAGGTTTACTTTCGTGTTTTCCAAATTTCGTGCTTTCGTGGTCAAAGATTTTTGTATTTGTTCAAAACATATCAAAATCACCGCAATGAACGACCCACCCCGCCTCGGGAAGGTTTTCCGTGAACGCGTGGGTAAGGAAATCAATGTCCCATCGCTTGAGGAAGACCATCTTCCGCAGGAGCGGTTCGTACCAGGCGTCGGGCGTGGCGTAGATGACGAGCCGCTGGATTCCCTGTTCGCTGGCCAGCCGTGCCAGGTGCGAGACGGCTTTGCGGAAGAGCTTGGGGTTGTCACCCTCCACCAGGATATCGAGGATCTTCCGCTCTCCGCCGGTGTCGTAGGTTATGCAGTAGCCGCAGACCCGGTCTCCGGCCACGATCTGGTAGCCGGTGGTCTGGTAGTGGAGGTTCGCGAGGAACTTCCAGTTGAGGAACGCGGCGCTTTTGTGGAAGTAGGCGTGGGGCGCCGCGAGGCGGTACCGTTCGAGCACCGGGTCGAGCTGCTCGGGAGAAAACCGGGAAACCAGGTCAAGCCTGAGATCGGCATGGCGCCTGCCGGGTTTTACGAAGGAGAGGATGCTCTCGGCATTGAGCCCTGAGGCGTTGGTGATTTTCTTGTAGACCCCCACCTTGGCAGTGATCTTCCAGTTGAAGTATTTCAGGTAATACTTTTTGGACTCTTCGTTGGCATAGGCGAAGAGGAGATCGGTCCGGGACGCGAGCTCGTCGGTTGTGAGGCGGCAGAGCTTGGCGAATACGCCGTGGAAGAGCCGGTAGTCGGGGTCCACCAGGGTGTTGACCCCCATGGCGCCACGGTAGAGAGTTCCGGCATAGGCCACCTCCTGGGGGATGTAGTTCTCCTGCCCCACGAGGCGCTCGCCGTCGTAGCAGAGCCCCAGGCACGGCTCCCCCACCGGATTGCCGGCATAGAAGGAGTCGAAGAAGCACTCGTTGCGGTGGCCGTTGATCCGCTCCCAGAAGGAGTGGATGTTCTGGCGGTGCTCCGCGTAATTGGTGGTGAAAATATAGCCTAGCGTACGTTTCATTGGTTGCTGGTATTTCCTGTTCCGGAATCGTCGATGCGGTAGCAGAGCCGGTAAAGTTTACGGTACGTTCCGTATCCCACAAGGCCCTTGACGAAATTCTTCGCTTTTTTGTTCAGGATCATGGGGAGGAGCACCGAACGGTCCCCGGCAACGATCCGGCCGAAGGTGCCGAGATCGTATCCCCCCGAGACATTGATCCTCCCCAGCACCGCGGGGTTCCCTCCCCTGTGCCGCACTCCGGGCTCGGAGGTGCTTACGGAGCGGTAGCCGGCATGGGCGGCCATCGCGATGACGCGCCGGTCGAAGACCCCCTGGGGCATGCTGATGTGCTGGACGGCGCGGCCGATGCGGTCTTCGATGGCCCGCTTAGAATCCTCCAACTCGGCCCGGATCTCCCCATCGGCCAGAAGCCCCAGGGGCCGGTGGCTGACGGTATGGGACTGGATCGAGATGCCGGCGTCGGCCAGCTCCCGGACCTGTTCCCACGTCATGTAGCCGGGCTGCCCCATGAAGCCGGACACTACGAAGATGGTGGCGGTGAGCCCCAGTTCCGCGAGTATCGGCCAGGCAGCGCTATGGTTGTTGTCCCACCCGTCGTCGAAGGTGATGACAACCCCCTTCGGCCCGGCAACTCCGGCAAGGAGGTCATCCAGGGAAAGGGAACGGAAGCCCCCCGACGCCAGGTGCTCCATCTGCCCGCGGAACGTGTCGGCCGTGACGCAGTAGGCCGGGTTGGTTTTCCGCACCGTCTTGTCCTGCTCGCTGGCGGCGGTCACCTCATGGTACATGAGGACCGGGGCTATGATTGCCGGAAATGTGCCCATCAGTGCTCCGCCCTATCCCAGATAGTCGTTCAGGCTCGGCGGCGTGACGTCGAGGGGATCATTGGCCAGGTAGCAGTGGTGCCAGATGTCGAACGTGAGCAGGAACAGGATCCGGTTGGCCTTGGAGTTGAGGAAGTTAGGCCAGCCGATCGGCCCCTGCAGGAACGACTCGTACTTGTTGAACAGGTCACGGAGATAGTCGGTGCGGAAGTACTCACCCATGACTTCGGAACGAAGAAGTTTTGCGTAAATTCTTTTTCGGAGCGCCGGATCGTTGAGGAAGATCATGACCGGCACGAATCCACCCTGTTTGGGCTTCGACATGATCTCGGGGGGTAGTAGCCCCTCCATGGCCTTGCGGTGGAGGAGCTTGCTCTTGAAGCGCCCCCGGAGATGGTCCACAAGCCCCCCGCCCCGTTTGAGGGGCATGGGGAGCGACACCAGGAAGTCGGCCACGTCGGCATCAAGGAACGGCTCGCGCAGCACCAGGCCGAGCATGTCGGCCATGCGGCCCGATTTGACCATGACGTTCTCGTTGACGTAGTGGCGCATATCCTGCTCGATCTGGGTTTCCAGGTAGACCTGGGCAAAGGATTCGGGGATACCGGAGGGTTCGCCGAAGATGCGGGGCACCCGGGCCAAGCCCTCGTTTTTATAGAGTTGGGCCAGCTCGCGGCCGTCGTAGCCGTAAAAATACCAGTCGTTCAGGTCGGCAGCCCGGTTCCAGAAGAGCCGGAGCTGGAAACCAAGATTGTCCCGGTCGTAGAACAGTGGCCCCCGTAGCAGTTTGGATACTCCCCGGGCCGGACCTATCATTCCACTCTTGCGGAACAGGTAGTGGACCGCGGCGGGCCTGCCGCCGGCGAAACCGCCGGTGCCGTACATCTGGTCGGCCCCTTCGCCGCCGATAATCGACTGCACATGGCCGCCGGCCGATTTGAGCCCCATGTAGGTGAGAAGGAGGCCCAACTCAAAATAGGGCTCTTCCAGGTGCCAGACCAGGGAGGGAAGATCGTCGATCTCCCGGCCGGTGATGGTGTACTCGTGGTGGTCGGTACCGAAATGCTTTGCCACGATCCGGGCAAAGGGGCGCTCGTCGAAACGCTGATCTTCAAAACCGATTGAGAAGGTCTTGACCGACGAACTGGAGCAGGAGGCGGCCAAAGCCGCGTTGGCGCTGGAGTCGAGGCCGCCGCTCAGCATGACGCCGGTGCTGCCGTCACCCCCCATGCGCCGCGCGATGGCGTCGCGCAGCAGATCGCGGTACGCGGGGATCGCCTCATCCATGGTCATGGCCGGCCGGGTGACGGCCTCGAACTGCCAGTAGGGTTTCGTTTCGGCCTTGCCATCGCGGAAGGTGAGCATATGTCCCGGCTGCAGCTTGTTTATCCCTTTGAGGATCGACCAGGGGGAGGTGATGTAGGCATACTTCAGAAAAAGGTTCAGCCCCTCATGGTCCAGTTCCCGCTTCACGCCGGGACAGGCCAGGAGGGTTTTGAGATGGGTTGCGAAGAGGAGCCGACCGTCGATCACTGTCCAGTAGAGCTGATGGGCAAGCCCGAATCGGTCGTTCATCAGGAAAACGGTTTTCTGCCCTTCGTCAAGGATCCCGACGGTGAAGAGGCCGTTGATGGCGCGGGCAAAGGGGGCGCCGCTGCAACGGTACATGCGCAGGGCGAGGTCCAGGTCGCCCCGGCAGGGACGCTCCGCGGGAGGATGCTGAGAAAGGAGTTCACGGTAATTGTTCACCTCGCCGTGCATGAACGCGGTAAGGCCAGCATCGCCATCATGCTCGATGCGGGTCTGGCGGGCCGGCGAATCGGCGGCGCTCCGCTGCATGCCGATGATATGGTCCTGCCCCGAGGATACGGAAAACTCCCCGATACCGCTGCTCTTCAGGTAGGCCGCCATGGCGTTTATCAGCCCATCCCGGTCTGCTATGGCGTTCCTGAAGTCAATTATCCCGAAAATACCCTGACTCATAAATGCTGGGCCCTCATGGTCGCTGTCAGATCAGCCTCTTGCCGTTCTGCTTGAATTCCCTCACGTGGTCTTTGGTCGGAAAAGAGAAATAAGACCCCTCCGAAGCGGGGTTCTCGCGGTAACTGACGGTACCGTCACGCAGCGACGCGAAGGCCCGGGCCATGACGTGCGCGCCCAGGATCTTGGTCCGCCGGATAAGGGAATCGAGGGTCTCGCCGGGAAGGATATCGGCCATCTCCTGGCGTAGAATACGGCCATCGTCAAGATTCTCGTTCATCTCGTGGATCGTGATACCGACCTGCCGCTCGTTGTGGTACATCTGCCAGAAATTGGGGAGCATGCCCCGGTAACGGGGAAGCGCCCCGTTGTGGATGTTGATGCAACCCAACCGCGGCAGTTCTACCAGCTCTTTCTTGAATATGACCGGCGCGGCAACAGATGCAATGAGGTCAAGGTCCATATCCCGAAGTGTTGCCAGGAACTCTGGGGAGTTAACCTGGTTAGTGTGGTATACCGGAATCCCATAGTGGGCGCACAGTTGCCCGATGCTGTAAAAGCTCTCCCCGGCCAGAGCGGGTATCCTTGCTTTCACCTTATAGGACGCGTAGAGGGCTCCCACCCTGACAAAATCGACCGGACCGTAGAAATCATACATCTGGCGTGCCAGTTGCGCCGGCCCCTTCTTGCCCATGGCGGTAGCGACAACAACCCCTTTTACATCAGCAAGTTCCCGATAGTTTTCAAAGTACTCCTCAAAGAAAATCCTGACGTAGAAAGGATCGTCCTGGGTTATGAAAATGAGACTGAGTTTTTTGTTGTGCGCACCGTTCATTGAGATTCCTGTCCCGTCAGTTACTCATCCAGTTCCAGAAGCCTCTCTTGGGAGGATCGGGCATCTGTTTGCCGCCTTTATCAACCATCCTGATGAGCTTGAAGAGTTCGTCCATATCCAGCCGCAGTTCGTTAATGCTTGCGTCAGTGCTGTCAATCCTTGATTGGAGAGCCAGCACTGTGCCATTGAGAATTTTCTCAAGCATCTTGATCTGTTCGGAAAGGTTAGAAAGCTCCGAAGCTGCGGTACCGCCATCGCCAAGGCTTGCTTCCAGACGGGTCACCTTAGCCGACATCTCTTCAAGGGCCTTGCCATTGGCGGCGGTCACCGGTGCATTGCCATCCCCGCTCTCGTCACCCCAGAACTTGCTTTCGGATTCTATCTCGCCGATTACCTCCTTGACGAGGTCAGTGCAGATGACCTTTTTCTCTTCGACGAAGGCCGAGAGGAGGAGGAAGTCACAGATGATGTTGATGAGCCTCGGCACCCCCCGACTGAAGAGGTAGATGAGGTCAATTGCCCCTTCTCCGAACTCCACCGCAGACCTGTTGCCAGCCTTCTCGAGGCGGTGGAAGATATATTCCTCCACTTCGGACTTGGAGAGGTGGTCAATGTGGCAGCTGATGCAAATGCGCTGGCGAAGCTGCCGAAGCCGGTCATCCGCAAGGGTGCGGCGTAACTCGGGCTGCCCCACGAGAATAATCTGCACAAGCTTCGATTTATCGGTCTCCAGGTTGGAGAGAAGCCGCACTTCTTCCAGAAGATCGATGTCGAGGTTCTGGGCCTCGTCGATGAGGATAACCGGCTGGCGGCCGGCGACGAACTCATCCACCAGGAATTCATTCAACTGGCGCAGGAGGGCGATCTTGTCCTTGCCGGCCACGTCGAGGCCGAAATCGTCGTTGATCATGGCCAGGAGCTGTTCCGACGTCACCTTGGTGTTGAATATCTTCGAGAGGGTCACCTTCTCGTCAAGACTCTTGAGAATGTTGCGGATGATGGTGGTCTTGCCCGAGCCGATCTCTCCGGTTATGAGCAGAAAGCCGTTACGCTCCCTGATGCCGTACTCGAGGTACGTTATGGCCTTCTTGTGGACCCGGCTGAGGTAGAGGAACTCAGGGTCGGGAACCAACTCAAAGGGTTTTGCGTTAAATCCGAAAAATTCTTCGTACATGGTCTGTGCTTTCAGTAGGTTAATCTGGCCTGCAACCAGATGATGTTGTTCCGGTAATCATTCACGTCAACGTTGGAATCGTTGTAGTTCCAGATGTAGCCGAGCCCCATGGTCAGAATTCTGAGGGTGTAGTCAAGGCTCGCCTGGGCAGTGTAGCGATTGACTTTTTCTGTCACGGTAATTACTTCGTCGGGCGAAAACCTGTAATGGGTGTAGCTTCCCCCCACGTTAGCCGCCAGATTTGCCCCCAGCGGCACTTTGGCACTCAGGGTACCGCCGGCGGATTTGTCCTGCCGATCTTCGGTCTCGTAGTCACTGTTGGTGTAAAAGCCAGCCAGGGTTGCCTCAATGGCGTGGTTGTATTTTATTGAGCCGCCGGTTGTTTCTCTTTTGACGGCACCCTCGTTTACGGAGTCGTAAAAATCCTGGGAATAGTACGCACCCAAAGTAAAACGTTCGGAAAGGGTATAGTTCGCCATGACGTTCCAGATGAGGGAGTCGGCATCGGCAGGGCGGTATGCTTGAGACTCAGGAGGGGACTCATACACCATGATATTATTAATAAAATACTGAGTACTTACCGACTGCTCTCCTGGCTTGTAGCGATAGTAAATCTTGCCGACAGAGCCATTAAGGGTCAATTTTGGAGTTACTTGAAGGACCGTCCCAATCGTACCTGTGTGGGTATCATAGCCATTCCAGCCACCAGTCTCTTGCAAATACTCCCCTGATGGTATCGAACTTGTTATTGTTACTGTATCACCGTCTATCTCAGCACCTGTCACCGTGCGGAAATTTGTAAGAGTTGCTTTGATTTTCTCCTTCGGCCGATGGGCTCGGTAGGCATATTCCCCGTAAATTGACAGCCTTTCCCCGAAGACCTTTGTGAGCCGCCCCGTGGCGCTGTGATCCTGGGCAGTCTCCCCCTCGGGATCGTCATACCAGGTGTTTTTGTAGGTGTACCCGGCAGTCAAGCTGATGCTGCTGGTGAGCGGCAAGACGATATACGGGTTCACCGTAAGGATGTTTGAGTCGGTGGTATTTACGAAATCGTTGCCGGCGGCCACCTGCCTCCGTTCGTCAATGGGCAACCGGGCATACACGTCGCTCACCTTGAGGAACAGGATGTCCCGGATTGGATTGTAGGTTGTATCAAAGCGCACCCGCTGGGTTTTTGCCAGGGAGGTTTCGTTCTCATCGCTATGTTTTGCGAACAGTTTGAAATAGAGCCCGTAGTCTAGGCTCAGCTTCAGGAGATTCGTGTCGATCAGCGCATTGACTGACGGTGCGACAGTAGTGATGAAGTCGCTCCGGCGGTTCTCGTTCGTCAGATCAATATTGTCGTTGTATTCCTCGCGCACGATGAGGCCCGGGGTCAGCTTCAACTCCGCATGGGCGGCAGTGGCAACGCAGCATGATGCCAGCATTCCTCCAATGACAAGTTTTCTCATTGGGCACCATTCTCCTTGTAGTAGGAGTAGTAGTTGCGATACCGGTAATTCTCATCGAATCGGTTGATGCCGACGTTGTTGTAAACCACGCCGTAAACCTTTTCCTTTTTGAGATGGCTGAGGGCATCCTTGACGTTGCTCATGGTGGCCCCACCCTCTTTAACCACGAACACCACCCCGTCAACCATATTGGCGATGGAATAGGTCTCGGCAAAAGCGAGCAGCGGCGGTGTGTCGATGATGATGTAGCGATCGGGGTAACGGTTCTTTATTTCGGTGATAAAGCTCTGCATCCGGCCGGACGAAAGGAGTTCCACCGGGTTCTCCACCCTGCTTCCGGCAGGGAGCACCACGAGCTTGCCGATGCCGGTCTTCACCAAGGCGTCTTTTACATCTACTTTACCGTAGAGGCAGTCGCTTAATCCCACCTCGGACCTGATCCCGAGATAGCTGCTGGTGCCGGGGCGCCTAAGATCGGCATCCACCAGAAGCACGGTGTGGTCGAACTCCTGGGCCAGGGCAACTGCCAGGTTGATGGAAGTGATGGTTTTACCTTCTCCGCTCACGGAGCTGGTGACCATTATGGTGTTCTTGAACTGACCCGAGTTCGTAAGTTTCAGGATGATGGATTTGAGTTTCCGGTATTCTTCAGTGACCGGCGAGCGGGGTTCACTGACCGTAACCAGATAGGGGTTATCCACCGCAATCCTGGCATCGGGCTGATAAACCTCCGGCTCAATGACCGGACGCGGCATTTCCCGGGGCTCCGCATGGACACCGGCTGAAGCACGGGAACCGTCCTGACGCATTTTAGCCGCTTTTTCAAGGATGCTTTCTATCCTGCTCATAGGTAATACGTTCCTTTCTCTGTCCGTTGCGACATCAACTCATGATGAACTGATCGAGACCCAGTTTGACAAGGACTTTCTCGATGAAAGTAAGCCCAAGCAATTCATGGGTAAGCGTCAGACAGATGAGGGCAAAGTAACAGCCCGCCAGGACGTAAACCTTCCGATCCGTCTTCGCTGCTTTGTCGGCTTCTTCCTGGTTGAATATGGTAGGGATGACCGCAAGCACTTCGTAGCCCAACTTCTTGAGGGAGGTCACGTCCTTGACGGAAGAGTCGAACATCTCCATGATGAAGACTGCGGCAGCGCCGGCAATGAATCCCACTATGATGCCCATGAAAATCATCTTCACCCGGTTGGGGCTGACCGGCTTCAGCGGCACAATGGCCGGGTCAACGACCCTGAACGTCGTGGCCTTGTCCTCAACCTCCATCTGTTTGGTGAGCTCCGCCTGTCCCTGGCGGGTGAGAAGCTCCTCGTAGATTTTGCGGTTGGCGTCGCGCTCTTTAACCAGGTCTGTCAGCGTTTTCTGGTCGGCCGGCACGTTCCGGAGCGCCATCTCCTTGCCGCCGATGGTTGCATGAAGCTGGCGCTGCTTGGCGTTTATGGCTTCGAGTTCCGCCTCAACCTGGTACAACTGCTGTTCGAGGTTCTGGTACACGGGGTTAGCGGTGCTGAATTCCTCTTGCCCCCCCTTTTCAGCAGCATGGCCGGCATCCTGCTTTTTCTTCAGAGAGGCGATGAGGCTTTTGGTGCGGATGACCTCGGGATAATTTTCGGTGTAATTGGCGGTGAGCTGTTTGAGCCTGCGTTCCAGCATCTCGATCTCACTGGAATTCTCCCGGGACATGAAGGCGACGGTCGTGGGCTTGATGCTTTTAAGCTGACGCCTGAGGGCGTTGCGTGTTGCAGCCAGTTCATCCCGTTTGATCCGGATTGTGTCGAGTTCGGTCTGATAGGTGCGAATGTCGGTGACGAGCAGCGACTCGTCAAGCCCGACCGAAATGCCCCGTTTCTGGCGGAAGGCAATGATCTGGTTCTCCGACTGGTCCAGCTTGTCCTTGAAAGTCTTCAATTGCTCGGTAATGAACCGGTCGGCGCCGTAGGAATCCTGACGCTTGTTGGAAACATTCTCCTCCACGTACCTGCGGACGAGGGTATTGACATAATCGGTGGCGAGTTTCGGATCCTTGTCCCGGAAACTGACGATGAAAAGGTCGTTGCCCTTGATGCTGATTTCCGTCCGCTTCTGGAAATCCTGGACAAGCGTCTCAAACTCCTTATCGTTCTTGACCTTGGTATCAACATCGAGGGATTTCAAGACATTGGTCACGAAGGTGCGGCTGAGCATCGCGTACTTGAGGATACGGACCTTATCCTCAACGGATGGGGTAAAGGTAATATCCTTTACCAGGTCCTTGATAACACTTTTTTCAATGAATACCGTGCTCGACGCCTCATACTTCTTGGGGAGGAAGAAACTCCCCCAGGCGATGATCGACATGACCACGAGCGATACCGCAATGAAGAGGTATCGCCTCTTCATGAGCATCTTGAGGTATTTGTTCAACTCTTCTGTCTTCGATACCATTATCAAATCTCCAGGCTAGAAAATGCTTTCCTTGACAATTACGAAATCGCCGGGCTTGAGGTGGACGTTCTGGGCCATGTCACCTTCTTTCATGAGGTCCTTGACCTTGGCGTTGATCTCTTTGGTCCCCTTCCCTTCCTTGCGCACTATCAGGACATCGTTCTCTTTGGCGAATTTGGTGAATCCGCCGACTTCGAGGATGGCGTCAAGTATCCTGAGCCCATCGCGGTAGAAGACATACTTCGGTGAGGTTACGGCCCCCATGACATAAATCTTGTAGGCATCGTTGTCGGGGATATAGATCATGTCTTCGGGCTTGAGTGGTACATCTTTGTCAACTTCGCCCTTGACCAGCAGGGAATGGAAATCCACGTCCAGCTTCTTGCCATTGCGAAGCAGATACGCGTTTGACAGGTCAATTCCCTTAAAACTGCCATAGCGGATCATGAACTGAAGGAGCGTAGTACGGGCGGGAAGAACAGCCACCCCGGAAGGGACCCCGCCGCCGAACACATAAATCTTGTTGTTGGTGACCGTGTTGACCGTGACGGTCACTATCGGCTCGTTGACGACCTTGGCTAGCTTCACCGAAAGGTCTTTGCCGAGCTTGGTGGGGGTGAACCCGGAAGCAACCACGTCGCCGATGGCAGGCAACGTAATCTTGCCGTCGGGGCGTACGGTGACCGTGCCGCTGAGAGCCTGCTCACCCCAAACGGAAATTACCAGGGAGTCGCCGTCTCCGATAACGTAATCTTCATCGGCGTTCTGAGCCGCCACGGCAGTTCTGCCGAGAAATAAACATGCGACAAGGGCCATAGCAACCAAGCCGCAACCAAACTTGAAAATCCCTCTTAATCTTCCCATTTCCCCTCCTTACCTGCTTCCTCTGCCGAAAAGGACCACTTTTATGGTCTCAAGGACGATAATTATATCGAGAAGCATGGACATATTTTTAATGTAGTAGAGATCGTACCGCAGCTTTTCAATGGCATCGTCCACCGAGGCGCCATAGGCATACTTGACTTGGGCCCAGCCCGTTACGCCGGGCTTCACGAAGTGACGCTCGGAATAGTACGGGATGACTTCCTTGAGCCTTTCAACAAACTCGGGGCGCTCGGGGCGGGGGCCCACAAGACTCATGTCTCCCCGGAGGACGTTATACAATTGGGGAAGTTCATCAAGCCGCGACGTGCGCAGAAATTTTCCGAACCTGGTGATGCGGGGATCGTCTTTCTGGGCCCAAACCGCACCCGATGACTTTTCGGCATCGGCACGCATCGATCTGAACTTGTAAAGTACAAAGGTTCTGTCGCCTTGGCCCACGCGCACCTGGCGGAACAGAATCGGCCCGGGAGACGTAACCTTAACCCCCAGTGCGATAAACGGAAGTATCGGGAGAATCAGAATGATGCCGAAAAGCGAGAGGACCAGATCAGCGCTTCTCTTCGCAATCCGGCCGAAGCCGGTCCTGTGGAATCCGTCGGAAAAGATGAACCAGCTCGGGGTAATGTTCTCGATCATCAGCTTGCCGGTTACCTGTTCGTAAAAGGAAGGGGCATCAATGACTTCAATTCCGCTGAATTTGCAGTTGAGCACTTCATCAAGGGGGAATGCTCCCCGTCGCTCGGAAAGACTCACGACAATTTTGTCCGTCCGCTCCCTGATCGCAGCGGAAACAAGGCCATCACCATTGCCGACGATATGCTGCGACGGAACATAAACCGGCTCATTGGGGCAACCGAAATACCCGGCCAGCACATGGTGATGGTTGGTAGCCGCGACAAGCACGCCAATTTCCCGTGCCAGGGGGCCTGTACCCAGTACCAGGACGCGCCTGGCAAGACCGGGATGGTAAAAAGAAACCCGGCAGAAGAGATGCCATAGAATCTGTAAGGTGCCCAGAATTGTCAGGGCCATGGCAAGGAGCCCCCTGCCGATGGTCAGATCGGGGGCAAGATAGAAAATGGCCGACAGGAGCAGAAATGTCACACTGAGCGAAAGCAGGGAAAAGACGATGCGCTCCCTAAACTTCATGTTCTTGTCGGGATTATAAAATTCAACCATGAATGACGAGAAGATGACGGCTACCACCAGGAGCACGATCTGGATAGTTCCCCCAAGAGTCAAGAGACTTTCCATCCCCGGAATGGTGCCGAACCGGACCATGTAAGCGATGCCCAAGGCAAGGACTGTACAGAGAATATCTCCGGTTATGAGCAGGATTATCATCTTCTTCATGACCTGCGTCCTCTGTTAACGCGACAACTGGGCAAGAAGCTGCTTTGCGGCGGCACTCTCCGGGAAAGCACCCAATTGGAGAGATCTCTGTGCGCTGGCTTTTGCTTTTGATCTGTTGCCCGCCTGGTTGTAAGCCAGTGCAAGGTGATACTGCACGGCAGGGTTTTTAGGCAGCATGGAGGCAGATTTCTCAAGCAGTCTGACGGCATCGGTTCCTTTGCCGCTCCTGGCCAATACGTAGCCGTAGGTGTCCATAATGCCGGGGTTATTGGGTTGGAGCCGATACGCTTGTGCTGCCAGCTTCAACGCTTCCGCCTTGCTGATGTATCCCTCCGCCCCCAGATAGGCCAGATTATTGAGCGCGGCGATGGTGTTCGGAGACACCTTGAGTACGGCACGGTAAAGATCGGCCGCCTCTTTCTTCCGCCCCCACTGGTCGAAAGCCGCACCCTTGGCAAACAGCGCCGGTACGTTCTTCGGCTGTTTCTTGAGTATGTCGTCATAGGCGGCCACGGCCCTGGGGATATCGCGTTTTTTCATGTGGAGATCGCCAAGCTTCATTAAGGCTTTGAGACTGCCCGGTTCCACGGCAAGCCCGTTTCTGACCGCCGTAATGGCGCGGTCATAATCACGCTGGCTTTCGTGAATCGATGCGATCAGAAGATGTCCGGCAGAGGATTTTGGAGCGGCTGCGACAAGCTTTTGTGCCTGTTCAAGAGCCTTGGGGATGTTCCTGCTTGCCACAAGCGCACCGATCTTGAGGGGAATTGCCCGGGCCGGCGCGATCTTTTCCAGTTCGTCAAAGACTTTGACTGCGTCATTATACTTCTTGTCCGCAACAAGCAGTTCGCCCTTCATTTCCAGGAGGACGCCGTTGCGCGGAGCCACCGCAAGGCCCTCGTTTACCACCCCCAAGGCCTTGGCAAGCTGCTTCTGGCGAACATGATAGGATGCCTGGGCAATATAACCGAGGGGGTTCTTCGTCGCCTTGGCCCGGTTATAATAAGTAGCGGCATCTTGCGTCCTACCCTGAGCCTCACTTATGGCGCCGAGCCCCGTCAGCGCCTTGATGTTGAATGAATCGCGCCGCAAGATCTCGGCATACAAAGCGCTTGCGCGGTCGAAGTCTTTTTTGCCGAGATAGTATGCGGCAAGATTAATGGACGCAGGATGGAAATCCGGATCGGCTGAACGCGCTTTTGCAAGGTAGGCGAGAGCGTCCTTCTCCCGCTTGCCGGCAAAAGAAGCAGCTGCCATTGTATTATAGAGCTGGGCATCCTGCTTATTTCCCCTCAGCCCTCCCTTCAGAACTTCCAGAGCCCGGGCCTGCTTGTTCTGGCGCATGTAGTAACTGGCCAGCAGATACCGCGTCTTAAGGATATCGGGGGCAACCTTCACCGCCGTTTCCATTTCATCTTCACCGGCCGCTCTATTACCGCGAGCCAGGTTCACTACCCCCTTCTTCATATGGGCGCTGACCAGTTTCGGATCCAGTTCGATGGCACGATTAAGCTCTCTCATGGCCTCATCCGGCATCCCCTTGGCGATGTAGGCACTTCCGAGCACGTTGTGGGCCAGGGCGTTTTCCTCGTCAACTTCAAGGACGCGCTTTGCCTCTGTTATGGCATCGTCAACCCGTCTCTGCTGGAGCAGGATCATGGAAGACATGAGCCGTGCCTGAATGAATTTAGGGCTGAAGTCCAGCACTTTGCGGAACTGGCTCAGGGCAATTTCCAGCTCGTTGCGGGAATAATGGCTTAACCCGAGATAGTAATAAGCTCCCGGGTTCTGACCGATTTTAAGCGCACTCTGAAGTTCGGTTACCGCCTGATCGAATTTCTTGCCGGTGTAAAGTGCGACACCCTTGAGCTGATGCCCCTCCGGACTGTTGGGAAACCGCTTGATGAGATCGTCGGCTATACGCTCTGCCTGATCGAGCTGGCCCATGCCGATACGTAGTATGCCTATCCTGAACGCAGCATTGGAATCCGCCGGATCGACAGCGACTATCTTCTGAAGATATTCAAGGGTTTTGTCACGATTGCCCCGTGTTCGCTCAAATGCTGCGGCGAGATAATAGGCCGAGGTATTCTTGGGGTCTTTCTGTACGACGGCATCAATAAGCCTTTTGCCCTCCTCGTCCCGGTTGGTGAGCAGGCAGACGCGGGCCAGTTCAAGCATTGCGGAGGTCCGGGACGGTTCGGCGTTCAGGGAAGCCCGCAGATTTTCTTCGGCCTCTGCATACATCTTTTTGCGGAGGTAGCTCACACCAAGCACTTCAAGCCCGTCAGCGGCACCGTTCCGGGCGGAGAGATACGCCCTGGCTTCGGATATTGCCTGATCCGGCTTGTCCAGTGAGTTATAGAGCCTTGCCAGGTCGAGACGTACCTCGGGTTTGGAGGGATTCTGCCGGAGTGCCTTCTGCAATTCCTTTTCGGCCTGATCGAACTTGCCGGCCTTCATATAGGCCTTTGCCAGCTGGTAGCGGGCATCAAAATAGTTCTGATCCTTTTCGACGGCGCTTTTGAGGAGAACTATCGCTCCGTTGGCGTTACCCTTTTCAAGCTCTTTGACTGCTTCGTCGTAGAGTTCTTCCTTGGTTTTCCCGCCGCAAGCGGCAAGAGTCGCCATCACAAATAGAAGCATTACAATATATTTTCTAGACAATGCTATACCCTCCCTGGCGCGCATACGTGCCGGTCATCATTTCTTTCACAAGCGAGGTGAACTTTCGATAGTCAAGCGGCTTGATCATGCAGATTGAATTTTCAAAACCCTCCAGTGCAGACAGGAGTTCTTTGCTGATGTGGTCAGTAAGAACAATGACCGGGGAGCTGAAACGGCACAGGTCATCAAAAAAGCGCGAACCGTAGGGATAACTCGTTATCACCAGGCCCACGCCTTCATTGCATACCGCTTGCTTTTCCGGACTTTCGTTAAGGATGGTTTCCGCATGATATCCCTCCGCCTCGAGAATTGCAGAGCAGACCCGTGAGAAACCGGCTTCGTCAATAATAAGAATCGTTTCGCGTTCCATGCCGTATACTTCAGCAAAATGGATACCCGTTAACAGCAGTACTAAAAAAATAACCCTTAATAAAAGCACAACAATCTTTATCATGGCGTATTCACTATAGTTTTTATTTACCTCGCCATAACCTTACGTAATACCAACCTGTTAATAAAAACCCATGAAATTACCCAAGTTGTTACCAACGGAAACAATAACTTTCTTTCGTGAGAAAAAAACAAAAAAAAGTGTGTCCAAAAGACACACTTATAATGTGAACCAAATAATTCCAATCAGTTAACCAACAATCAATAGTGACCCCTTTCGATACACTCTCTGGAAACAACACCCATGGCCAAAGTTGTCATTCCATTTCCGAGAGCCTTTTGTAGAGAGCTTTGCGGGATATGCCCAGCAGCTTGGCAGCTTGAGACTTGTTTCCGGAACTCTCCTCCAGTGCTGTCATGATCGCCTCTTCCTCAACCTCCCGCAACGTCCGGACCTGTGGCCGGGGTTCTGCAGAGACAGCACAGTGCTTCAGATCATCAGGAAGCTCCTTGACCGTTATCCGGTCTTTCTTTGCCAGAACTGCGGCGCGCTCGATGACGTTGCCCAGTTGGCGTATGTTTCCGGGCCAATTGTAACTGAGGAAAGCCTTCATGACTTCGTCATCAACTTTGAGGGCTTTTCCTTCGCGGGCACCGTACTCCCTGACAAGTTCAGCCACAAGAAGGGGGATATCTTCACGGCGATCCCGCAAGGGAGGAACTTGAATCTGAACCACATTGAGCCGGTAATAAAGATCTTCGCGAAATGCCCCCGCGGCTATTTCGGCCGGGATATTCCTGTTGGTGGATGAAATGAGGCGAAAATTGACCTTGATCTTCTTGTTGCTGCCGATCCTTTCAATTTCCTTCTCCTGGAGGACTCTCAGAAGCTTTGCCTGAAGCGGTATCTCCAGTTCTCCGATCTCGTCGAGGAATATGGTCCCCTCCGCCGCTTCCTCAAAGCGCCCGATGCGACGGGAAAATGCCCCACTGAAAGCTCCCTTTTCGTAGCCAAACAGTTCGGATTCTATCAACTCACGGGGCATGGCCGCACAGTTAACCGCCACGAACGGCTTGTCACGCCGCACACTCCCATAGTGCAGCGATCTGGCGATAAGCTCCTTGCCTGTACCCGTTTCACCACAGATGAGCACGCTGCTCATGGAGTCCTTAACAGCCTCTATTGTTTCGAAAATATGAACCATGGCCGGAGTCGCGCCCACAATGCGTACCATGGCTCCGCCGGGAACCCTTTTGCGCAATGCCTCGATTTCACGCTTGAGTCCACGCTGCTCCACCGCGCGCGCCAGGATTCCTTTAAGTTTTAGATAATCGGGGGGTTTGATGAAGTAGTAGAACGCTCCGCGGGTGATGGCATGGACTGCCGAATCAACGGAACCGTATGCGGTAAGAAAAATGACCGGAATGTCAGGGTAACGCTCCGCCATGAATTCCATGAGCTGCATGCCGTCTTTAGCCGGCATTTTCATGTCGGTGATTACTGTATCTATATCTTCCTTGCCAAGCGTGTGTTCAGCTTCTGCGACATCTACGGCCTTGAATACCGTGTAGCCTTCCTCACGCAGTATTGCGGCGAGAACTTTCAGCGCATTCGGCTCATCGTCAACAATGAGCACCTTGCCGTGCATGTTACCCTGCATAATTCTCCCCCTGGGAACTTTCCGCGGGGAGACAGAGCCGTACCGTTGCGCCGCATCCTTTAGAGCTCAATATTTCAAGGATTCCCCCGTGATGCTGGACAATCTCCCGGGCAATGAAAAGGCCGAATCCACGCCCCTTATCCCGAGCCGTGCCGCTTGAAGGACAAAATATCGTTCGCGCCTCGCTTTCGGTAACACCCGGGCCTGAGTCGCAGATGTCTATCGTAACGCATTCCTTTGATGACGTTATTGTCGTGCGGGTTCTGAAGGTGATAGTGCCACCATTGCCCATCGCCTCCATGGCGTTGTTCACGATATTAAGGATCGCGCTTTCAAGATGAAAAGCGTCAATATCCAGAAAAGGGATATCCGCATAATCGCGGACAAATTTTATGTTGCGTTCCTGGGCCTGGAGAGAGGTGATTTTCATCACCTTTTCCAGCAATAGATGAATGTCGCTCGGGCATTTTTCCATCTCCAGGAGCGAAGTGCTGAGGAAGCGGGTTATGAATGAGTCGAGCTTGGCAATCTCTTCATCGATAATGTCGGCAAACTCCACAAATGTCCCATCCGAAGCATAACGGTGCTTCAGATAAACAACAGCCCCCTTGATGGCATTCAGGGGATTGCGGACGCCATGGGCCAGGGTCGCCGATACCTTACCAATATCAATAAGAGAGCGAAGATGATCACTCTCCCTCATAGACAGGCAACGCTTAGAGGCAACCATGGCAACTTCTGCGCCACTGATACCTGAATCCTTGTAAATGGGAGAAATTGTTGCATCTACCGTCAATTCATCACAGATGCACGAAATGCGAACTCCCTTGACGACTATGGTTCTCCCCTCTTCCAGAGCCTGCTGCACTGCATCGAATGATCCGCAATATATTTTGGGGAAAAAATAGAAATAGGGCAATCCGACAGCCTGTCGCGCCTCGTCGCCGAAACGATGCTCCAGCTCGCTGTCGATGAACGTAATCTCAAGATTTTTATCTACGCGAAACAAACAAGATCTTATCACATTCAGTACTCCGGGGACTTAATCCTCTAATCATTGAAATGCTTATAAAGACAGGGATTTTTGTCCTTAAGATATTCCATTATCTTAGCCAGATCGAGGAGATACGGCGCCCTCAACCCGTGGTATTGGACCTCCGGTCCGATCTGGAGTGGAATGATCGATATTTTCTTTAACAAAAGATATAACCCGCGAGCCATAACTGCATACCAGTGGGTTATGCCCCGATTCATGCTTTCCTTGTAGAGGCAGCGGTACAGTCCCAACACGATCGCATTTTCGTTTTTTCTGCGCTCCTTGATGGATAACGGAATGTTCTCCTCTTCCAGTTCCCGGATTCCGTCATCGTATAACGCTTTGTCGGGGCCCCTGCGGCGAAGTTCCTTGCTTATTGCCAAACGGGAAATCTCACCTACAATGGAATTATTAAAAACTGATGTATCAATATCAAGCGCACAATGTTTCAACATGGGCAGACCCAGGTCGGATGACTGTATCAGGCGAACAGTTCCTATCAGGCTTCCGTCATCCTCACGAAAAGCCGCAAAATGAACCGAATGGTTGTCATATTCATCGGTCTCGATGCCATGGGGGTGATCTTCCGGCACTTCAAAGCCCCATTCGTCGCAATACACTCTGTAGCGGAGGCGATAAATGTCTTCCATTAGCTTCGCATCATTCTCAGCTTTTCTGAAATCGAAATCAGACATCTTTCCCCCGGGAGAATGCAAAACCGTATTTTAGCTTTGATTTTGTTTACATTTTTTAACAATATGAAGTATCGTCCGCCTCAAGGCAACAACTATTTCGATTGCTTCAGCCGGCAGCTCCGGAGTCTTAATGAATTCTTCGATTTTTCACAGGGTTCTCCCCTTTGCCCTTTTCATGGCCTGCATCGGTGCGGAAGAAGCGCTTCGATTTTTCGCACACCAGGGATTTATCCAACTGACGCCGGAAACGTTTCTTTACACCTACCCGATCCGGGTTATTCTCGCCGGGGCCACACTCTTTTTTGCCTGGTCGAAATATCGTGAAATAAACTTCAGGGATCTCGCATCCCCGCTCAAAAGTATCGTGAGTATTGTCCTCGGGGTTGCCGTCTTCATTCTCTGGATTAATATGGACTGGGCACTCCCAAACCAGGGGACACCCCGGGGATTCAATCCCTCCACCATCCCGGACACCACTGTTAGAAACATCATGATAGCATTCAGGCTGGCTGGCGCTGTCATGGTCGTACCAATCATGGAAGAGCTCTTCTGGCGGTCATTCCTGGTTCGCTACATCATCCATAAAGATTTCGTATCCGTTCCTGTCGGACTCTTCACGTGGCCATCCTTTCTCATCTCTGCCGTACTCTTCGGCCTGGAGCACCATTATGTCCTTGCCGGCATTATGGCAGGCATCGCATACAACGTTCTGCTCTATTATACCAAGAGCATTGCACACTGCATTCTTTCACACACGATAACCAATTTTCTTCTGGGAATATATGTCCTGCAAACGGGGAAATGGCATTTCTGGTGAAATTTGCTGCCTGCCCATAAAATTATAGTCAGGTCAACTCTTTTACCATGAAAAAAATGTCACATTAATAATCTTGATTTACAGATAATTGGGTGATAATCTGACGTTGTTTTTTCACAACTGAATATGTTCAAGGTAGACGATAATACTAAACCACTCGCGAGAGTGGGGCGGAAAGCCTACAGGGTCTCACAGAGACAGCCGGGTCGCCGAAATATCTAAGAACTAGATATCGGTCCCGGCTTTTCTTTTTTCCAAGGCAGAACAACAGAAACTCTTGCAAAAACGTATTATCCGGTACTCCAGCGCATCACTCAAGGAGGAGGCATGATGTCCATAGAAGCCAATACCAAAATTCAATCTTCAACGGCAAACTCTTTTAACCTCAAAGAAGCCTATGAGCATTGGTTTGATGTAATCCCCGCCAATACACCCAGTCTGGTGGAAAGGGCCAATCGCCTGAGATACCAGGTCTACTGCGTCGAGAACAATTATGAGGATCCGTCTGCCCACCCGTACGGTATCGAACGTGACGAATATGACCGACGCTCCGTCCACAGACTGCTGGCCGACAGAACATCCGGTTCAATTGCCGGCACAGTGAGGCTCATCCTTCCCGCCCGTAAACCTGAAAAAAGCTTCCCCATCCAGGGGATCTGCAAAAGTCCGCGGCTCTCTGATCCCAAGATGTTTTATCCGGGGAGGGCCGCCGAAATATCCAGGTTCTGCATTTCCAAAGAATTCAGACAGACGCTGCTCCCCGAAGAATCGGCTTGCGAAACCACGCCGTGGTCCGATACCGGCAAGCAGGATCTTATCCCCTACATCACCCTCGGGCTTATGAAGGGCATTGTACAGATGAGTGCCGAACATGGCGTAACCGACTTGTTCGCCGTAATGGAACCGTCTCTGCTGCGCCTTCTCAACCGTTTCGGCATTTTTTTCAAACCGATCGGCCCCATCGTCCAATACCACGGCATGCGGCAGCCCTGCTATGAAAACGTGGAAAAACTACTGGGGAAGATATGGAATGTGCGTAAGGATGTCTGGGAAGTGATTACTGAGGAAGGAACCTTGCTTGATCAATTAAGAAACAAACACAACGCTTCGGCTTCTTGTAAATTCACCCAAATGAAAAGATGCGCTGTTCCCATGCATGCCTGCTGATTTGCCACAGGGCCCGAATGGGAGCGCCGTTTCACAACTCGAACCGTTATTGAACATCTATCTTGCTAATCCCGTCCGGACGCCAGCTGGGTGGAATTACACGGCTCCCTGCCTTTTCCTTGCCAGGCACCAGTGTACCAAACGTAACCGACATGACACCGAACCGGGCATTGACTTCGTCCATTGCTTTTAGTGCCTCAGCTTTCTTCCTTTCCTCCTCGAACAGGGGCAGCTGCTCCGACTGGTGCCGGAGGCTCGACAGACCGATGCCGAGCAGCCTGACCGGTTGCTCAAGTTCCACCGTCTCCAGGATCGAAACTGCCGTCTTGTAGATCTCGTCGGTACGATTTACATAAGAGAGCAGAGTAGTCTGTTTTCCCCAGGAGGAAAAGAAATCCGCATACCGAACGTAGAGGTGAATTGTCCTTCCAGTAACCCCATAGCGCCTGGCCCTGCTCCCCACCATATCCGACAACTGCAATAAAAAACGCCGGATTTCCCTGGGGTCCGAGATATCCTGATCCAGTGTCCTGGAATGGCTTACGCTCTTAACATCATCTTCTTCGCCATACGGGACAACGGGGCTATTATCCACCCCCTGCCCCATCTCTTTCAACCGCTTGCCGACAATGCCGAACTTCCGGGTCAGGCGGGCCTCATCACACCGCCCCAACTCCCCGCAAGTGTAAATGTTCATCATATTAAGGTGTTGCTGCATCTTTTTGCCGATGCCGCACAGCTCCTGAACCGGCATGTTTTCCAGAACCCGCGGCACATCCTCCGGCTGCAAGATGGTGAGCCCGTCAGGCTTCTCCATATCACTGGCGAGTTTGGCCAAGAGCTTGTTGGGAGCAATGCCGATGGAGCAGGTGATGTTGAACTGATGCCTGATCCGGGATTTTATCTTGTGAGCGATATCTGCGGCCGACCCGTAGATCGAGAGGGAACGGGTGACATCCAACCAGGACTCGTCAATACTGAATGCTTCCACCTCGGGGGTATAATCGCGGAAGATCCTGTTGATCTCGGTGGAAATATACTGGTACTTCTTGTTATCACCCACCACGATAATCAGTTCCGGACAGGCTCTCTTGGCCTCCCACACCGCCATACCGGTCTTAACCCCCTTGGCCCTGGCCTCGTAGGAGCTGGTAGTTATCACCGTTCTGCCGGAACCACCGACAACAGCAATCGGCTTGCCCTGTAATGCCGGGTTGGCCGCCTGCTCTACCGAAGCAAAAAAGGCATTCTGATCAACGTGCATTATGGTGCTGTTCATGGGGTCCCGTTCCCGCTTCAGCATGGCTTATTCCAGAGTCCGGAATATCCCGACCACCTTCCCGACAATGATAACCTCACCCTCCCCTTCCCGGATGATGATCGGCTCCATATTGGGGTTTCGGGGCTGGAGGCGGATCTGTCCCCCCTCACGGTAGAACGCTTTGAGAGTGGCCTCTCCATCAACCATGGCAACTACGATATCCTTGTTTTCTGCTGTGGGCTGGGGACGGATGAGGGCGAGATCACCATCGAGGATAGCGGCATTCACCATGGAATCCCCCTTTACCCGCAGGAAGAACCTCCCCCCCTTGAGTTGGGCCTGATCGATGGCAAGATAACCCTCGATGTCCTCAATGGCCGGCTGGAGCATCCCGGCCCGCACCACCCCCGCCACCGGGAGCGATACCGGCCTGGCGCCTTGGCCGGCCAGGGAAATGCCGCGCGAGTTTCCGGGGTCTCTGTGGATATACCCCTTTTTCTCAAGGGCGCTGAGGTGCTTCATCACCCCGAGGGTGCCGTTTATTCGCAGATGCGCGGCAATGTCCCTCATGGTGGGTGGATAACCATGCCGGGCAAGGTAGCTTTCGAGAAACAGAAAGACTTCTTTCTGGCGCGGGGTAAGCTCTTCCATGGGATGCTCCTTAATAGGTTCGCAATTGACAACCTACCACCAAAGGAGCTCCTAGTCAAGGAAGCGGGACAACCAGACTACCGCCGGCATCCTGCATCAAGATACATGTCTTTGCCACGGAACAGCGCGGCGTCGAACATGTAGCTGGCTATTCCCCTACTTGAATATTTCTATCGGGGCCCTGCTGTCAAAACCGTTTGATCCGTCTTTCCAAATTTTCAGGGTTCCTTTTACCTGTACCCGTGTTCCGGCTATGGCGAGGCTTTGGAGGCGATTCTCAACATTCTTGATATTCTCGGAAAAAACATATCCCAGAGCGAATTTTTTATTATTCCCGGCGGTCAAATAGTAATTGCCGCCCGCGTACGGGGCAAATCCTATGACTCCGGTTCCTTTAAATGGAATTCTTTTCTTAACATCCTGCTCACACTTCATATCGTACTCGGAAAGTGGAGCTGTTTCCGCTTGAATAATCATGAAGGGTTTTGACACTCTTTGCTCATTTTTAGGGTTTGTGATGGCGAATGACATTACGGAACCGCAGCAAAGGATGATAACTGCCAAAATAATCTGCTTTTTCATTTTTCACTCCTCCATTCTTCGTTGCCTTGTCAACAGGTAACAACAGTCTGCCTTGGCTGTTGAATCCGGCTAAAAAAGCATGCTCACGACAAACCCGGAAGAGCAGTCTAAATCATCACAAAATCTGCAACTGCATAAGACACCGAAAATATTAGCCTCAGCAAACCAATTCACTCTAATATATTTATCGGCCAGCAAATATTAAACTTTAGTAATTTTTAACTACTAATCGCATCAACTACATAAAATCCCCGAAAGAGTCATTGACCTAAAAAAATCGCAGAGGTTGCTCAAGAGGACACTCAAAGAAAAAGGGCCTACAGCCAAAGCTGTAAGCCCTTTATTTTATTGGCGTCCCCGAGACGATTCGAACGTCCGACCCCTTCCTTAGGAGGGAAGTGCTCTATCCAGCTGAGCTACGGGGACAGAAGTTTTTTTTTATAGCCCAACACCTTTGGTTTTGCAACCATTTTCCCGGCAGCGGACAAAGGCAAAACGTGACCGAATCCCTTAAAAAGAAAGGAGCGAGAAAACCTTACCCTCTGGCAGTTTCTTTCTGCCGGCAAGGAATTCAAGCTCGGCCATGAAACAACATTCGACAATTTCTCCACCCAGGGCCGTTACCATGTCGACAACGGCAGCCATGGTGCCGCCGGTGGCAAGAACGTCGTCGGCTATGACCACCTTTTCCCCCTTGCGAATTGCATCGGTGTGAATTTCAAGGGTATCGGTGCCATATTCAAGCTGGTAGGTCTTGCTGAAAGTTTCAGAGGGGAGTTTTCCCGGCTTACGCACGAGTACCACACCGGCACCTAGCTTGTAGGCAAGGGCTGCGCCAATGATGAACCCCCTGGCCTCGACGCCCACCACCTTGTCGATCTTCTCTCCCACATATCGATGCGCCAACAGGTCAACCATACGCTGAAACGACTTCGCGTCGGCCAGCAGTGTTGTAATATCTTTAAAAACGATTCCCTTCTTGGGGAAATCAGGCACATCCCTGATTATATTCCTGAGGTCATTCATTCCTGTTGTATTCTCCTCGTTGCTCATTCGAAATCACTCGATTGCGTTAATGTCACTGTTTTCAATATATTTTCTCAGTTTTTCAAGAGATTTGGCTTCTATTTGCCGAATCCGCTCCCTGGTAACGCCAAAACTTCGCCCTATTGTGTCGAGAGTTTGGGGCTCCTTGTCTTCAAGCCCAAAGCGCAGAGTCAAAATCTTCTGTTCGTTGTCCGTAAGGGAGGCAAACCATTTGGAGACAATCTCATACTTGTTCAGATCTTCGAGAAAAGTCGCCGGAGATACGGACAAAGTATCTTCTATGGTATCTATGAGAAAATAATCGCTGTTTTCACCCATTGGACGCTCAATTGAATAGGTTTTCTTGAGCAGAACCATGAGGCGGCGTATGTATGCCGGGTTGACATTCATCCCGGTAGCGACTTCTTTTACAGATGGTTCCCGGTTAAAACGCTGCACCAACTCGCGGGTTGTTTTAAGCATTTTGTTAATGTCGTCGGAGACGTGGACCGGAAGCCTTATGGTACGCGACTGGTTCACCAGCGCCCGTTCAATGGACTGGCGTATCCACCAGGTGGCATAGGTGGAAAAGCGGCATTCCTTGGAGAGCTTGAACCGCTCCACCGCCTTGATGAGCCCCATATTTCCTTCTTCAATGAGGTCGAGGAAGGGAAGACCGCGGTTTATGTACCTTTTTGCGATCTTTACCACGAGGCGCAGGTTGGACTCTATCATCTTGTCCCGCGCAGCCTTCTCACCCTTGGCGATTCTGGCGGCAAGCGCTTTTTCTTCATCGGCGGTAAGAAGCGTGGTTTTCTGGATTTCCCGGAGGTATAGCTTAATTGCGTCGTCGAAATGCTCTTCCTCGACGACCTTCACTTCCTCGTCAGCTTCCTCTTCTTCCTCCGGCTCTTCGAATTCAAAAGAACTCGGTTCCGGTTCAATCAAGTCATCCGCCTGCCGCTCAACATGCTCTTCCGGTTCCACAACTTCCTTTTCGAGAAAATCATCCATGCTTGTCCCCGTTCAGCGAAGCGGTTTTAACCGATCACTCTTCAGTGCCCCACCCATACCTGCCAACCAGCTTGACGAATCTGCACCCTGCTATATCGTCACGGACAAATGAACCATCCTCTTGTTTTATCACCCTTACAAGAATCTGCTCGAACTGGCTCCCCACCGGTATCACGAGTCTTCCACCGGGCTTAAGCTGCTCCACAAGCTTATCCGGAATATCCGGAGCTCCAGCCGTAACGATAATGGCGTCAAAGGGGGCTTCCTCTTCCCAGCCGACCGTACCGTCGGATATTTTGATGTTCACATTCAGGAGGCCAATACTGTCGAGGGCCTTACGAGCCTTTAACGCCAGAGGTCGTATCCGCTCAACGGTGTAGACGCGATCCGCCAGAGTGGCGAGAATTGCCGCCTGATACCCAGAACCGGTGCCAATTTCAAGCACCTTATCACTCCCGGATAACTGTAAGAGTTCGGTCATGAGGGCAACCATGTAGGGTTGCGATATGGTCTGTTTCTCCCCAATGGGAAGAGGTGTGTCGCTGTATGCCTGGGCAGCCATCGCCTCTTCAACGAACACGTGGCGGGGCACTTTCAGCATCGCTTCGATGAGACGCCGGTCCTTTACGCCGCGAGAGATGATTTGAGACTCCACCATCCGCTTCCGAGCGATGTCAAAATTCATGTAAATCCCCTATATTCGCTGAAAGGCAGACTATAACAGACAGCCCGGACGCTGTCCAGCATTAGGATGCGGGTGTAATCGACACCATAATTGCCTGAAAAAACAAGCAAATCGGCATTTTAACACAAGTTGTCCTACGACAAAAAATCCCAGGATTTCAGCTTGGTCAGTGAAGAGTAGTTGGTAAGATCGAGGTGTAATGGAGTAATTGAAATACAGCCTCGTTTGACAGAGTAATAGTCCGTACCCTCGATATCCCGGAACTGCAGCTCGCCATTACCTATCCAGTAATAGTTTCGGCCACGGGGATCGGTATTGGTAATGATTTTACCTTCGAAATCCCTCTTTCCCTGAGTAGTAATCACAGGGCATCCAAGTTGCTCCTGCGGAAGATCGGGAACATTTACGTTCAAAAGGGTATCCCCCGGCAACCCGTTGACCGCGACAATATGCACAAGTTTAGCCACAAAGGAAGCCGCCGCCATATAGTTCTCGCCGCGACCGGACGTCACAAGCGATACAGCCAATGCCGGTATCCCCATGAGTGTCGCCTCCATTGCTGCGGAAACCGTCCCCGAATAGGTGATGTCGTCACCCATGTTTCCTCCGCAGTTAATGCCGGAAACCACCAGATCAGGCTTGAACTTGAGGATGGCATGAATAGCGAGGTTGACGCAATCGGTCGGCGTGCCGTCCACGGCGAAAATAGATGGGCGGATTTCGCTGGCCCTGAGAGGGTGATGGAGCGTTAAAGCGTGCCCGACCGCACTTCGCTCACGGTCAGGAGCAACAACCACCACTTCCGCCACAGCCCGCAACGCATCCGCGAGAGCCCTGATCCCCGGAGCGCGCACTCCGTCGTCGTTTGTGACCAGAATCTTCATACTTACCCCCACGAGTCCGCAAAAAAATAGACCGTTTCGGAGTTCGAAACCGTCTACGGTGAAAATGGCCGGGGTAACTGGACTCGAACCAGCTACCACTAAATCCACAATTCATAATCAGAATTATGGCAAATAACCGGACATCAAGTGTGGATTCTTCCACAGCAGAAAGACATTGTCCACATGAAAAACCAAATAAGAGAACGATTTGTGGCTCAAGCACCCTGGATTCACTGGAAATTATTAAGTAAAATGGTCCCCTCCTGGTTCGCAATCCAGATGGTCTCGCATGTGGTGCATCCGAGCAAGTTATCGGCATATCCGTCGGAGTACATGACGATTCCGATTTTTCTGGCAAACGATCGGACTGCCAAATCAAGGGTGTCGCCGGCACCAAAGCCAAGAATTGCGGATCCCTTGGGCATTGACACCTCTTTTCCAAACCATCGCTTTGTCACGCGGGATACATGATGATTGCATTTTCGGACCATCGTTCACAGGACTTTCCCTCAGCCATAGGCAGGCAGGTTATTGGTGGGAGAGCGCCGGCTTAATCCTGTGCGGCCGGGTACGTTATCCGCATCCCTGTCACGGTCGCCATGGCTGTAAGGGTATACTGCTTTGCGTTTTTAGGGCTCATGATATTCCTGACCTCGACACCGCGAACGACGAGGGCATCGCCGATGAGCGAGCGGTGGCAGCGCCAGGGGACGGCCTCGGCGCACATGATGGCGGTCGGTTTTTTCCGAGCCAGCGTTATGAGTTTCTCCAGGGCAGCGGCAAACGCCGGCGTCTGCATATAGTCGGCAAAGCCTCGAAAGGAGGGGTTGTGCCACCCCATGTTGGGCGAATCGACCTTGGCGTGACGTAAGCCTCCCAACTCTTTCATGTGCCGGTAGCCGATACGACGATTGCGCAGATGTGTGCTCAGGGTGTCACGATTAAACTGGGGATTGTGCCGCGAACGGGGTATGGTGCGTACGTCCACGAGCTGCCTGATGCCGTGCGCCCGTAAAAGCCCGGTGAATTCCTCCAGACTGTGCGTGGAATGCCCTACGGTGTATATGGTCAGGGTTGGGGACTCTGTTGCGACTTCCATGGCATCCCGTCCTTTTCTTCCCCGACGTTGGGTCACACGGCCTTGACCGCCTGATTCGCCGCAATGAGCAGGGGATCCCACACCGGTGCGTAGGGAGGAGCGTAGCTCAGGTCGAGCTCCGCCAGTTCGAAAACTGTCATCTGCTTGTACACGGCGGTGGCAAGGACGTCGAGCCGTTTCGCCACCACATCCTGCCCCACCATCTGGCCGCCGAGGAGCAGGCCGGTTCCCCTCTCGAACAGCAGCACGGTCCGCATGGTGCCGCCGCCGGGGAATGATCCTCTCGTCGGTGTGTCCACGTGGATCTTTCTGAACTCCCGGCCCATCTCCTGAAGCTGTCGTTCGTTGAGGCCGGTGGTGGCAACCGTCAGGTCGAAAAATTTGAACGCCGCGGTCTGATCGATGCCGTGAAACATCGTCATGGCGTCGTGGCGGGCTATGTTGTTGCCAGCAAGACGCCCCTGTTTATTGGCCACGGGGCCGAGCGGCATGTAGCTGTTCCTCCCCAGTTGACGGACATAGTGCTCAGCGCAGTCACCGGCGGCAAAGACGCCGGGGAGGCTCGTGCGCAGGAAACGATCGACTTTGACGGCTCCGGCAACTCCGAGCTCGCCCCCGGCCGCGGCGAAGAGGCCGGTGTTCGGCTTCACGCCGATGGCAACAACCACGAGTCCGGCATCGAAATCGCCTGCCGTGGTCCGGACCGTGGCACCCTCTTTTCCCAGGACTTCCACGCCGGCATGGAACTCGATCCCCTTCTCCGCAATCTTCGCCATCACCTTTTCCCGGATCTCAGCCGCAAAAGCCGGGAGAATAGCCGGGGCCTTTTCAACGATGACCGGCCTGATTTTCTTGTTATAGAGAACGTCGGCCACCTCCAGATTGGTATAGCCGGCCCCCACCAAAACCACGCAGGACGGTGCATTATCACGGATCAGACGTTTTACCTGCCGGGTGTCGTCCAGGGTCTTGAAGTAACAGACTGTCGGATCATCGAATCCGGGTAGTGGCAGGGGGACGGGCCGGTTGCCCGTGGCGTAGACCAGGAAATCATAACTTTCGCGGTACTCCCGGTTCTGCTCCCGGTCGATAACCGTAACCTCTCGCCGTCCGGGGTCGATGGCGACAGCCTCTTGGCGGAGCCGGTAGTCTATGCCGCGCCTGTTGCGGATCGTGTCGAGGCTTAGGGCATAGAGCTCCTCCACCGGCGTATCTTTGAAGAAGAGGTTGTAGGGCATGCCGCATGCGGCGTAGGAAGGGTCGCCGGACTTTTCCAGGACAATCACCTCTGCCTCCAGATCCGCTCGCTTGATCTGGCTGGCGGCGGACAGCCCGCCGGCTACTCCACCAATAATTACCGTTTTCATGCTGCCCCTCCTGCCTGGATTGGCCCCATGGGGTTCTGCACGGAAATGGGATCCACTTTTACGATTATCTTTCCGAAACAACGGCCCAGACGGTCGCCAATTCAGCTCGCACCCATGTCCTTAGGGTCATTGCCATCATTGTTTGCTCTCCGTAAAAGGATTATCTGGTTGTGGAGCGTATCCAGCCTACTTGGGAAGATACGCCATGAATTCACTGAGTTTGTTCAGCGCCATTTCTATTTCCGCAAGGTTTGCTCCCAGTTGGCTCAAGTCATTCGTATCCAATTTTTGTGCGAATTCTTGAATTATCGCTATTTGTTCCGACAACACCTCGTTTGTTCGGCAGTTTTCCATACGAAACACCTCCTTTACCCTTGTTGTTGGACACCCTGTGCCTGGCGGAGCACATAGGGCAGAATCCCGCCATGACGGTAATAATCGAGCTCATTGGGGGTATCGATGCGGACCTGCACCTGGAATTCCCTGCCGTTGCCGCCGGCGCTCCGGACCGTGACCCGAAGCGCCCCGCCGGGAATCAGGGAAGTTAGTCCCTCGATTTCATAGGTTTCTTCTCCGGTAAGGCCGTGGGTCTCGCGGTTCTCGCCCGCCATGAACTGAAGCGGCAGGACCCCCATGCCGATGAGGTTGGAGCGGTGGATCCGCTCGAAACTCTGCGCAATTACCGCGCGAACCCCCAGGAGCCTGGTCCCCTTGGCGGCCCAATCCCGAGACGAGCCCGTCCCGTACTCGGCGCCGGCCACGACGATAAGGGGAATGCCGTCCTGTTGGTAGCCCATGGCGGCGTCGTAGATGGGCATCGTCTCTCCCTGGTCCCGCCCCTGCGGGAAGTAATTAGTCATCCCCCCTTCAACCCCCGGCACCAGCAGGTTTCTGATCCGGACGTTGGCAAACGTCCCCCGGACCATTACTTCGTGATTGCCGCGCCGGGAACCGTAGGAGTTGAAGTCCTCGGGCTTCACCCCCAGGGAGACTAGATAGCGTCCGGCCGGGGACTCCGGGGCGATGGCGCCGGCCGGGGAGATGTGGTCGGTGGTGACCGAGTCTCCCAGGAGCGTCAGCACCCGTGCGCCACGGATATCGTCGATCGGTGCCGGCACGGTCGTGACATCGGCGAAAAACGGCGGTTCCTTGAGATAGGTGGACGTTTCCTCCCATTGGTACAGCTCGCTGGCGGGAACGGGGAGCTCCTCCCAGGCCGTGTTGCCCCGCAGGATATCAGCGTAGCCGTGGCTGAAGTGCTCCGGCGTGACGTGGCGGCACACCAGGTCGGCAATCTCTTCGTCGGCGGGCCAGATATCCTTGAGGTAGACCGGCTGGCCGTTCGGATCGATGCCGACCGGATCCCGGGCAAGATTCATGGCTATGTTGCCGGCCAGGGCGTAGGCCACCACCAGGGGAGGCGAGGCAAGGTAGTTTGTCCGGACATAGTTGTTGATCCGCCCCTCGAAGTTGCGGTTTCCCGACAAGACCGCCGCCACGGCAAGACCGCCGTCCACAACGGCCTTGGCAATATGGACGGGGAGCGGCCCGCTGTTGCCGATGCAGGTGGTGCATCCATAGCCCACCAGGTGGAAGCGGAGCCCTTCCAGGTATGCCATTAGCCCGGCCGAGGCGAGATAATCGGTCACCACCCGGGAGCCCGGGGCAAAGCTGGTCTTCACCCACGGTTTGACCTGGAGCCCACGTTGCACGGCGTTTCGGGCCAGAAGCCCGGCGGCCATGAGGACCGACGGATTCGAGGTGTTGGTGCAACTGGTGATGGCAGCAATGACGATGGAGCCGTGGCAGAGGTTGTAGGCCACGCCGTCGGGCTGTCTGACCGGCACGCACCGTTCCAGGGGGCCGAGCTTCTCGTCCGGCGGGGAGATTGAAAGCTCCGGGGCCACATAGCGGGGAGTCCCCCCATCGCCGAACCAGCGGTCCAGGATGCCGCGGTCGATGCGGGCCGCCTCGTTCTGCATGAGCCCTGCCAGGGATTTCCGGAAGGAGCCGCGCACCTCTTTGAGAGGTATTCGGTCCTGGGGGCGGGAGGGGCCGGCCAGGCACGGCTCCACGGTGCCGAGGTCCAGCTCGAGGGTGTCCGAATACCACGACTCCGGCTGGTCGGCGTCGTACCACATGCCCTGCGCTTGATAGTAGGCTTCGATGAGTGGAACCAGAGCGGACCGGCCGGTGAGACGCAGATAGTCGAGCGTCTGTCCGTCCACGGGAAAAACACCGATGGTCGCCCCGTATTCGGGGGCCATGTTGCCGATGGTGGCGCGGTCGGCAACCGTGAGCGAGGCCAGCCCCGGACCGAAGAACTCCACAAACGCGCCCACAACCCCCTTCTTGCGAAGCATCTGGGTGACCATGAGGACCAGATCCGTGGCCGTTGCCCCGGCAGGCAGCCTCCCCAGGAGTCTGAACCCCACCACCCGGGGGATCAGCATGGAGCAGGGCTGGCCCAGGAGCGCCGCTTCCGCCTCGATCCCTCCCACGCCCCACCCCACGACGCCGAGGCCGTTGACCATGGTGGTGTGGGAGTCGGTGCCCACAAGGGTGTCGGGATAGACCCAGTTCTCACCATCCAGTTCGGCCACCATGGCAATCCGCGCAAGGTATTCGAGGTTGACCTGGTGGCAGATACCGGTATCAGGCGGGACCACGCGAAAATTGCGGAACGCCCCCTGCCCCCAGCGGAGAAACTGATAGCGTTCACGGTTGCGCTGGAATTCGAGATCGGCATTTGTGCCGGGAGCCGTGAGCGTGCCGTACCGATCCACCTGTACCGAGTGATCTATGATGAGATCAGCAGGCTGCAAGGGGTTGATTCGAGCCGGATCGCCCCCCAGACGTATCAGGGCCGAGCGCATGGCGGCAAGGTCGGCGATGGCCGGCACGCCGGTAAAGTCCTGGAGCAAAACCCTGGCCGGCATGAACTGGATCTCCCTGTCCGGGAGAGTCCGGGGATGCCAGTGGCCGAGCGCCACAATATCGTCACGTTTGACCGTGACCCCGTCCTCGCGGCGCAGAAGGTTCTCCAGAAGGATCTTGATCGAGTAAGGGAACCGTGAAATATCCACGCGGAACGACTCGGCGAATTTCGGTAGGGAGTGGTAGTTATAGCTGGATTGGCCAACTGTCAGGATCGTCCTGCTTACGAAACTGTTGAGGCTGTTTCCTGACATAATTTCACCTCGCACTGTTTTCGGCTGAAAATTCAAGTGCTCACAATAGTTGCGTTTGCTCTGCCAGCATTCCGGCTATTGTCACGAACCGTTGCTGCTCACCCTTTCCGGCCGACTCCTCGACCAGTTCAAATTTTTTCAGCAATTCCCGCTGTTCTTCGTCGCTCAGAATCTTGTTAGTCATGGGAAACAGCAGGTAGTCTTCCTTCCAGATATGGTTGGGGTAGAGGTTCACCAATGCTTGCAGGCTTGCGCGCAAACGTTCATTCGCCTCGGGGGCACCCTTGCCGCAGGCCTCTGCGGCCTCGGCCAGTTCCCCAACAAGTTTTCTGCCGCTCTGATGCTCATGAATGAGAATCCCCAAGGGGCAACCGGTCACCGGTACCCCTTTCGCCTCAAGGAGGGGAAAGAGGTGACTCTCTTCTTTGCCGTGATGACACTTGTCGGCGAACATCCGCATGAACTCCACTATGTCCCGGAGGATGCCGCAGTTCGGCTCTTTACCCGCGGCCAACTCTTCAGCAAAAGCGGCCATGACGCCCACCACAGTCTGGATAATCCGATGCTCCCCTTCCAGGATTTCGGTCGGCTTCGTTTCCATTGTCCTCGCCCTCCTCGGATCAGGCAAAACTCCTCAAATAGTCGGGCTCGGTACTCCAGCTTATGCACGAAACCGGGCAGGCATCAATGGCACCGCTCTGGATATCGTCTTCAGAGGCGCCATTGGGATCGTAGCATTCCGCCTTGTTTTCGTCATCGAAGCGAAACACTTCGGAAACGTTGTTCACGCAGAGCCCGCAGCTTATGCATTCTCCCTTGTCAACACGTGGTGCTTTGATCATGAGCATCCTCCAGTAAAAAGTTTAGGCGCCGAATACGTTCGGCGCCCCTTGGACACGTATCAAACCTGTATTCAGTTGTGTGTAGCACCAAGGTTACTATACTTCCCCAGGAATGCAACAGAGGCGAACTATTGATGAGTTGAATAAGCTAGATGGCGACCATCGCCCGGGATGTCCAACGCCTAGTCGACGTCCGGTCATGGTGCGGCCTTGACCGACAGGCCCCCTTGGCCTGATATCACGATGAGCAGTCAGCCAGGCGCTGCTTCCGGGCAGAGATCAGGCTGATCCATGTTTGCTGTACCTGTTGCGGGGCAATGAGTAGTTGCACATAGTCGGCCGCTCCCAGCTGGTATTGCCGTTCCACGGATTTGAGCGAACCTTGCGCGACCTCATGGACAGCGGCGAAGGCGGCCGCTGCCGAACAGAGCGCCGGTGGTTAACGCTTGGCTGGCGAGGGTATCAGATGGCCTGTCCGGAGCCATCCGTAAATCACCACGAAAAAAGAAGCTTCCTAAAGAAAAAAGCCACCCCGTTACGAGGTGGCTCTTCCTTCACAATTGCCTGATTTAATTGTGACAAAATGGTCGGGGCGACTGGATTCGAACCAGCGACCACCAGACCCCCAGTCTGGTGCGCTACCAGGCTGCGCTACGCCCCGATATATTTTACTGCGACAACATTCGGCGGATTGTTTCCAACTCCTGCCGCACTTCATTTACAACCTTCAAAAGACCGTTTGCATCATCCGAATCAACTCTTGAGCTGTTCTTGCAGTCGGTTTTTAACCTCTTACGGGCACCTTCAATGGTCAGCTTTTCAGTATAAAGGAGATGTTTTATCTCCAGAAGGAGCTGTATATCCTGTTTTGTGTAGAGTCGCTGCCCCGTTCGGCTTTTGGGTGGCTTCAACTCCTTAAACTCAGTTTCCCAGAACCGAAGCACCGAGGCTTTGAGCGACGTCAATCGCACAACCTCTCCGATCCTGAAATACTGTTTATCAGGAAGATTGGCCTCCACCTTCCCTCCGGGGAAGAACTTCTCAGGAATTGATCGAGGACTTGAGAACCTGACTCGGCTTAAACGTGAGAATCCTGCGGGCGGATATGATTATCTCATCACCGGTCTGAGGATTTCGGCCACGACGGTCGGCCTTTTCCTTGACAACAAAATTACCAAAACCGGCGATCTTGATCTTCTCACCATTTTCGAGGGTTTCCTTGATAAGACCAAAGACCCGCTCAACAAGCTCAGCGGATTCTTTCTTTGAAAATCCCACCTTCTCGTATATCTGCTCAACAATATCTGCCTTGGTCATATACTCCCTCAAAATCAATAAGTTATCAAAAAATTCCGCGTTCACCGAAGGCGACAGGATTTATAGCACAGCAGTCCAAGATAATCAACCTGTTTTTAACGTATCGTGACTTCTAACTTTTTCACGAGTGTATCAACCACACGTTTGTGCAGGGGAGAAACCTCATCATCGGCAAGAGTCCTATCCTGCGAACGGTACCTGATCCTTATTGCAACGCTCTTGAATCCTTCAGGTACGTGTTTCCCTTTGTAGAGGTCGAATATCTCTGCACATTCAACCTCCTTGATTTTCAAAGCGTCAATGCACTCCAGAATGGCCGACACAGGCATTTCATCCGCTATGAGCATGGCAATATCGCGGAATGTATCGGGGAAACGGGAAGGAGTTTTGATTGTGACCCGATCAGAGTTGAGCATGGAAAGCTTCTCAAAATCCAACTCAATATAATAAAGGGGCTGGTCAATGCCGAAATTTTCCTGAATATCGGGATGGAGTTCGCCGAAGGAACCGAGGATTTCTTTACCGCTCCGGACGACGCATGATTTTCCCGGATGGAAATACGGATCACGACGTTCCTGGACAAATGTTACATCCCCTATGGAGAAGTCATCGAGAATATGCTCGACCACTCCCTTCGCATCATAAAAGTCTACTTGATGACGCTCCTGATTCCATCCTTCGCGATGGCGGGCACCCGTCATGATCCCACCAAGGCAAAGGGGTTCCCTGGGGAGCTCTTCCCCTTCCACGGGGAGATAGACGCGCCGCAGCTCAAACATCCGGAGCGTCAGTACACGATAGTTAAGATTCCTGGCAACCGTTTCCAGGAGCCCGGGAAGAAGCGTAGTGCGCATCACGGACTGCTCTTCCACGAGGGGATTACGCAGGCGGACAAAGGGCCTGCGGGAATCGCCATCGCCCAGCAGGAGCTTGTCCAGAACTTCCGGAGACATGAAGCTGAAAGTGATGACTTCGTTGAACCCCTGCCCGACCATAACGTTTTTCAACCACTTAACAAGGCGTTGATGATGGGTTGGGCGATCCGAGATGACTCGGGCCATGGGCATGGTTACGGGAATCGTGTTGTAGCCGCTCAGTCGTGCGATCTCTTCCACAAGATCCACTTCGCGCTCTATATCAACCCTGAAGCTGGGCACGGTTACGTTGAACACTCCCGGTTCAACAGCATCGACGCTGAACTCAAGTCTCTTGAATATATCCGCCATTTCGCCGGCAGCCAACTGAATACCCAATAGTTTATTGCACTGTTCAACACGGAACCTGACCGTGGGATTCGGCACATTTGCGGAGTAGACATCGATGATACCCTTGGCAACCTGGCCCCCGGCAAGATCCGCAATCAGCGATGCAGCGCGGTCAAGGGCCGTAACAAGAATGCCGATGTCAGCCCCCCGCTCGAACCGGTGCGAAGATTCCGTATGAAGTCCGAGACGCTTGGAGGTCCTGCGGATTGCAGAGGGGTTGAAATAAGCACTTTCCAGAAGGATATTCGAAGTCTCCTGACGGATCTCGGAGTTTTCCCCACCCATTACCCCGGCAAGCGCGACACCTCGCTCCCCATCTCGTATTGTAAGATCTCCTGACGTGAGGATGCGCTCTTGGCCGTCAAGAGTCTTGAAACGTTCCCCCTCAGCGGCACGGCGTACAACAATTTTGCTGCCGGCGAGAAGATCGGCATCAAACGCATGAAGTGGATGTCCGTACTCAATTAGAACGTAGTTGGTTACGTCCACCACATTGTTGATGGAACGCATACCGACTGCCTCGAGACGACTGACAAGCCAGGATGGCGACGGTCCAATGGAGCAGCCGGCAATGTAACGGGCAGTATAGCGTGGGCAGAGTTCAGAATCCTCAACTGACACCTTTGCGCGATCGCCAACAGGAAAATCAGACTCCACAACCGCATGTCGGGCATATCGCACAGAAGTACCTAGTTTTGCTGCAATCTCCCGTGCAATGCCTACGATACTCAGGCAATCAGCCCTGTTTGGTGTGAGCCCGATTTCGAAAATCGTGTCCTTTAGGCCGAGGGCATCGAACACAGGAACTCCCAGCGGAAGATCGGCAGGAAGAATAATGATCCCCTCCGACTCAGCTGCTAGGCCAAGTTCCTTTTCCGAGCAAAGCATTCCGCAGGATTCTTCGCCCCTTATCTTAGAACGCTTAATCTTAAAATCTCCCGGCAGGACCGCACCTATTTGAGCAAGTGCAACCTTGTCGCCGGCCTTGAAGTTTCGGGCGCCACACACGATAGCAAGCGTCTCTTTGCCGTTATTGACTTTACAGAGCGAAAGCTTGTCCGCATTGGGGTGCTGGGCCTTCTCCTCCACAACGGCAACAACGACCTCATCGAGTCCGCCGCCCACATGCCGAACCCCCTCCACTTCCAGACCGAGCATAGTAAGAAGATCAGAAAGCTCCTGCGGTGAAAGGTCAAAATCAACAAATTCCTTGAGCCAGTTGTATGTGACGATCATATTCTCACCCTATCCGGGACATTTTAGTAATTAATACGGAACGCTAGCCCCTGTTTATTCCACCGGCACTTTAAAACTGCTGCAGGAAACGCAGGTCGTTGTCGAAGAAAAGCCGCAAATCTCCGATGCCGTACTTGAGCATGGCAACACGCTCCACCCCCATGCCGAACGCGAAACCAGAGATAACCTCGGGATCATATCCCACATGGCGGTATACTTCAGGGTCAATCATCCCGGCACCGAGAATTTCAAGCCAGCCGCTTTCCTTGCAGACTCGACACCCCTTCCCTTTGCACATGACACAGGCAATATCAACCTCGGCGCTGGGCTCGGTAAACGGGAAAAAGCTCGGGCGCAGACGCACACCGATATCTTTGCCGAAATACTGGGTCAAAAACGTCGTCAGAATCCCTTTGAGATCGCCGAAGGTTACACCATTATCCACCATCAACCCCTCAATCTGGTGGAACATGGGCGAATGGGTGGCATCGGAGTCGCAACGGTAAACCGTACCCGGAGAAATGATCCTTACCGGCGGTGCATGCTTAAGCATGGTGCGCACTTGAACCGGAGACGTATGAGTTCTCAGCAGTATGGAATCATCCACGAAGAAGGTGTCCTGCATATCCCTGGCCGGATGGTCCTTGGGAAAATTCAGAGCTTCGAAATTGTAGAAATCCAGCTCAACTTCCGGGCCCTCGGCAACCTGAAAACCAAGACCGGAAAATATCTCCGATATTTCCTCAATAACGAGAGTTATGGGGTGTTTCGTCCCGCGGGGTATCCTGCGGCCGGGCAATGTAACGTCAATCCGTTCACGCTCAAGCCTCTCGCGCTTACTTGCATCCCGGACTCGGTCAAGTGTTTCTTCAAGGCGTGTCTCAAGCTGATTCTTGACCGTATTAACCAGCTGGCCAACCACCGGCCGCTCCTCCGGAGAAAGGGCTCCCAGCCCTTTCATAACGGCCGTAATCGCACCTTTTTTCCCAAGATACTTAACCCTTAGTTCCTGAAGAGACTCTTCCGTCCCTGCCTCGGAGATTTCCATGAGAGCGGTCTTGAGAAGACCGTCAAGTTGTTCTTTCATAACTGGGACCCTTTATAAAAAAAGAAATGGAACGCTGAGCATTCCATTTCTTTTTCTATCCGGCTGGATTTCCACTAAATCTGTGTTTTTGCGACAGTGGCGATCTCAGAGAAACCCTTGGGATCCGAAACGGCCAGATCCGCCAGGACTTTGCGGTCAATCTCGACACTCGCTTTTTTCAGTCCATGGATGAGCTTACTGTAAGAAAGCCCATTTGCCCGCGAAGCTGCATTGATTCTCGTAATCCAGAGGGCACGAAAATCGCGCTTTTTGACCTTGCGGTCCCTGAAAGCGTAATTAAGCGCACGGTCTACGGCCTCTGTCGCACTCCGGAACAATTTGCTCCGTGCGCCACGAAAACCCTTGGCAAGTTTGAGAACTTTGTTTCTTCTGCGTCTCGCTTTAAAACCTCGTTTAACCCTTGGCATCAGCTACTCCTTTTACAGGTGAATTTTGCCGGATCCGCAAGGGGAGGCGCTTCCTCACGGTTCACGGACTTATGAAAAACAGGTGACCGGAATGAATCCCGGCCCTGTTTTTACTTATAGGGGATCAATCTTGCTATATTCTTCTGATCCACAGCGGCAACTATAGAACTCGAACGAAGTTGGCGCTTACGTTTGCGAGTCTTGGAGGTAAGAATATGGCTAGTGAAAGCGCTGTTTCTCTTGATCTTACCGCTGGCAGTTTTTCTGAAGCGCTTTGCGGCGCCGCGGTTGGTCTTAATCTTGGGCATTACGTTTCTCCTTTTCTATACTTAATGATGCGAAATCTATTTTTTCACTTTGGGGGCGACGATCATGAACATGCTCCGCCCTTCCATCTTCGGCCTCATCTCGATAACGGCAATATCCTCAATCTCGGAGGCCACACGCTCAAGGGCACGCATTCCGTAATCCATGTGGGTAATCTCACGGCCACGAAAAACCAAAGTAACCTTGGCCTTGTTACCCTCTTCGATAAAACGGCGCACATGCTTTATCTTGAACTGGAGATCATGTTCGTCAGTCTTTGGACGAAGCTTGACCTCTTTGACCACGACATGAGACTGCTTTTTCTTGGCTTCCTGTAGCTTCTTGCTCTGCTGATACTTGAACTTGCCATAATCCATGATCCGGCAAACAGGCGGCACAGCGGTCGGAGAAACCTCAACCAGATCGAGTTGCTGACTCTCTGCAAGCGCAAGGGCATCATTCAGATTCATGATGCCGAGCTGCTCGCTATTTGCTCCAACCACCCGTATTTCGCGGGCTCTGATGGCTTGATTTACATTTACTGTCGGCTTGGCTATGGCGCCACCTCCTATTTGAAACGTTTGACTTCTTCGGTTAAGAACGTGACAAACTCCTCGGGCTTCATGGCCGCAAGGTTAGTAGCATCGCGGAACCGGGGAGTCACCGTCCCGGTCTCCACTTCCTTGTCACCGATAACTAGCATGTAAGGAATCTTCTGGAGTTGTGCCTCGCGGATCTTGAATCCGAGCTTCTCGTTGCGGAAATCTTTCCGTACCCTGACCCCGCTTGCCCGAAGCGTTTCAAAAACCTGCGTGGCATAGGACTGTTGATTGTCCGTGACGTTCATCACGATGGCCTGAACCGGTGAAAGCCACAAGGGGAAGTTACCGGCAAAGTGCTCTATGAGAACACCAATAAAGCGCTCAATCGAACCAAGGATTACCCGATGGACCATGACAGGACGCTTTTTCTCCCCATCGGCGTCCACATAGGTCAGATCAAACCGCTCAGGGAGCGTAAAATCGCACTGGATTGTAGCACACTGCCACCTTCTGTCAAGAGAATCGCGTAGTTTGATATCAATCTTCGGGCCATAGAAGGCACCATCACCTTCATTAATATCATAGGGGCGTCCTGAATCCTTAAGAGCCCCAAGTAACGCATTGGTTGCCCGCTCCCAGTCCTCATCCGATCCGATTGACTTTTCGGGCCGTGTGGAGAGCTCCATTTCGAACTCAAACCCGAATATCCCCATGACATCATTAACAAAGGATATTACCCCTTTAATTTCATCATTAAGCTGTTCAGGGGTGCAGAGGATGTGGGCATCATCCTGGGTAAAGCAGCGTACACGCAGCAATCCATGGAGCACCCCGGCACGCTCGTGACGATGCACCGTCCCCAACTCGAAAAAGCGCAGCGGCAAATCGCGATAGCTACGCAGATGCGACTTGTATATCATCATGTGGCTGAGACAGTTCATCGGCTTGATGCCGAAGCTCTGCTCCTCCACTTCGGTGAAATACATATTTTCGCGATAATTGTCGTAGTGTCCGGAACGCTGCCAGAGTTCGGTCTTGAGGATCTGGGGCCCCACCACGATGTCATAGCCGCGCTTCAAGTGTTCTTTGCGCTCAAAATCCTCCAGGACAGTTCGCAGCATGGCCCCGTTAGGATGCCAGATAACGAACCCCGCACCGACTTCGTCGGAAAACGAGAAAAGATCGAGTTCACGCCCCAGTTTGCGGTGATCGCGCCGTTTGGCCTCTTCAATCCGCTCAAGATATGCGTCCAGCTCTTTTTTATCAGCAAAAGCGGTCCCGTAGATCCGCTGAAGCATCTTGTTTTTCTCATCACCGCGCCAGTACGCGCCGGCAAGGGAGGTCAATTTGAATGCACGGCAATTGGAGGTGGAAGGAAGGTGGGGGCCACGGCAGAGATCAACAAAATCACCCTGGCGATAGAGGGAAACCGTGTCATCGGCAATCGCTTCTATCAATTCAATCTTGTAAGTCTCGCCCATATCCTTGAAAAGCTTGACGGCATCGCTCTTAGAAAGAACCTGGCGCTCAAGCTTAAGGTTGGACTTCGCAATATCCCGCATGCGCGACTCAATTTTATCGAGGTCTTCGGGGGTAAATGCGTGATCGACATCAAAGTCGTAGTAGAAACCATTCTCGATGGCAGGCCCGATAGTGACCTTTGCCTGGGGGAAAAGCTCCTTGACCGCCTGGGCCATAAGATGGGAAGTGGAGTGACGGATGATCTCCAACGCCTCGGGAGATTTTTCGGTAATAATCTCAACCTTGGCGCCATCCACAAGCTGAGTCGCGAGATCAACAGCCGACCCGTCAATCTTGCCGGCAATAGCGGCTTTGGCAAGCCCTGCCCCGATAGAAGCAGCCAAATCGCGCACCGTTGCGCCCGCAGCAAGAACCCTTTCCGACCCGTCC